>Ga0315315_10000672_pt1 | contig 29558 bp, 31 predicted proteins | sample M140m3416metaG_FD_203699 | JGI IMG/M metagenome (GOLD analysis project Ga0315315, IMG submission 203699) | Ammonia-oxidizing marine archaeal communities from Monterey Bay, California, United States - M1 40m 3416 | ecosystem: Environmental > Aquatic > Marine > Intertidal zone | place: USA... | reverse complement strand
ATAGAAAATAAATTACTGGAACTAATAAATTTGTTTAAAAAAGACAAACTACCTAATAAAATTTTACTTTCAGGCCAAAAGGGGATTGGGAAATGTACTTTAGCATATCATTTGATAAATTCAATTCTATCATCTGAAGAAAGTTACTCGTATGATTTACAAAAATTTAGAATAAATTTAGAAAATAAATCATTTAAACTAATTCAAAATAAGACTAATCCAAATTTTACTTTAGTAGACACTGCTACCGATAAGAAAGGAATTGATATAAACCAAATTAGAAATTTAATATCCAATTTAAATAAATCATCATTTAATTCTAAACCAAGATTTATATTAATTGATAATATTGAAAATCTAAATACTAATTCAGTAAATGCTTTATTAAAAGTTCTTGAGGAGCCGAATAATAATATTTTTTTTATATTGATTCATAATAACAAAAGGATTTTACCAACACTTAAATCAAGGTGTTTAAATTTTAAGATATCCTTATCCTTTAAAGAAACCACAAATGTTTGTGAAAAATTATTTGACTCAAATATATCAAATCTCATAAATGATGATCTAATGAATTATTATACTACACCTGGAAAAATTTATGATTTATTAAATTTTTCTAAAACAATAAATGTTGATTTAAAAAAGATAAAATTGAATGATTTATTAAATGTTATTATAGATGAGTCTTACTACAAAAAAGAAAAGTTATATAAATCAATTTTCATTGATTTAATTGAGTTATTTTTTACAAAAAAAAATGAATTAATATTTTCAGATTTTTCAAATTATTTTATTAACAAAATTGAAAATACAAAAAAGTTTAATCTTGATGAAGAAACTTTATTTATTGAGTTTAAAAACAAAGTTTTAAATGGATAAAAATTTTTATATAACAACACCTATTTATTATCCTTCTGCAAAACCTCATATGGGACATGCTTATTCAAGTATTATTGCAGATTTTTTTGCAAGATTTAAAAAAATTGATGGTTTCAATGTTTATTTCTTAACTGGAACAGATGAGCATGGTCTTAAAATTCAAAGAGCTGCAGAGAAACAAAAAATCGAGCCTTTTAAATTCTGCAATCAGATAAGTCAAACATTTATAGATTTAACCAAAACTTTAAATTTGACTAACACAGATTTTATAAGGACCACAGAAGAGCGTCACAAGATATCAGTTCAACACTTATGGACAGAGTTAAAAAAAAATGATGAAATTTATTTATCGAAGTATTCTGGGTGGTATTCAGTTTCAGATGAAGCTTTTTACAATGAAGATGAGATAACTGATCTTGATGGAAAAAAGATAGCAATAACCTCAAAATCACCTGTAGAGTGGGTTGATGAGGAATCTTATTTTTTTAGATTATCAAAATGGCAAAAACCTCTTTTAGATTTTTATGAAAAAAATCCAAATTTTATATCACCGGAGTCAAGAAAAAATGAAGTTATAAGTTTTGTAAAAAGTGGTTTAAAAGATTTATCTGTTAGTAGAAAAAGTTTTTCATGGGGAATTAAAGTACCTGATAACAAAGATCATATAATATATGTTTGGCTTGATGCATTAACAAATTATATAAGTGCTCTAAATTATCCAGATAAAAAAAATGATTTATATAAAAAATTTTGGCCAGCCTCTTTACATTTAATAGGTAAAGATATTTTAAGATTCCATGCTGTATATTGGCCAGCTTTCTTATTAGCAGCGAATATTGAACTTCCAAAAAAAGTCTATGGTCATGGATGGATTCTCTCAGGTGATGAAAAAATGTCAAAATCTAAAGGTAATATTCTTGACCCTATTGAAATTATTAAAAAATATGGCTTGGATCCATTAAGATATTATTTAATAAAAGAAGTGTCTTTTGGAAATGATGGTAATATTTCTCAAGAAAGATTGGAGGATTGCATTAATAGTGACTTAGCTAATAATTTTGGAAATTTATGTCAACGTGTAATAACGTTTACCATCAAAAATTGTGAAAGCATGATACCAAATAAGATAAAATTTCAAAAAGATGACTTACTTATTTTAGACAAATATAAAAAAAATCTAAATATTATTAGAAATGAAATTGATAAACAGAACATAAATTATTACATAGATTTTATAATAAAATCTTTATTTGAAGCAAATAAATATTTTAATGACCAAGAACCCTGGAAAAAGAAAGATGATACTGTAAGGTTGAATACTATCGTTTATACAACATTAGAGATTATTAGAAAAATAAGTTTTCTGTTGTATCCAATTATACCTGAGTCTTCATTAAAGGCTCTAAAAATTTTTGATCTCAATGAAAACAATATTATGTTACCAACAATTGAAAATAATGAATATTTAGATAAAGGTAATAAGATAAATAAGATAGATATTCTTTTTAAAAAAGTAGAAAAAGATTATGATTGATTCACATTGTCATCTAGATCATGAACCATTATATAGTGATTTATCAAATGTCATAAAACGTTCAAAAAATGTGGGCATAAAAAAACTACTTACAATTTCAACTTCTTTTAAAAGTTTTGATAAGATTAAAGAATTAGTAAATAAAGATGAAATGATCTTTGGTACTGTTGGAATTCACCCACATGAAAGCAATGATAATACAATTTCATCTGACTTTATTGTTAAAAATTTGGAAAAAAATTCAAAGATAATTGGAATTGGAGAAACCGGTTTGGATTATTTTTATAATAATAGTGATAAAGCTACACAAGTTGATAGTTTTATAGAACATATTAAAGCTTCAATTGAAACTAATGTTCCTTTAATAGTACATTCTCGAAATGCTGAGGATGAAACTTTTGATATTTTAAATCAATATAAAGAAAAAAATCTAAAGATCTTAATGCATTGTTTTACAGGAAGTAAAAAATTTGCTGAAAAACTTTTAACTTTGAATGCTTTTTTTTCAGCTAGTGGAATAATAACTTTTAAAAACGCCAAAGATTTACAAGAAACTTTTAAATTTTTACCTTTGGACAAAGTTTTAATAGAGACAGATAGTCCTTTTTTAGCACCAGTTCCAAATAGAGGTAAGAAAAACGAACCATCCTTCATAGATTTTACTGCTGAAAAATTGGCAAATATCAAAGGAATTTCCAAACAAGAATTAATTAACATAACTACAAATAATTTTAATAAACTTTTTTTTGAATAATTTTTATGAGGTTTATAATTTTAGGTTGTGGAAGTTCAATGGGTGTACCTCGTCCAGATGGTTTTTTTGGAAACTGTGATCCTAAAAATAAAAAGAATTATAGAACTAGATGTTCAGCTTTATTACAAACTGACCAAGAAAATATTTTGATAGATACATCACCAGATTTGAGACAACAATTATTAAGACATAAAATAAAAAAAATTGATAAAGTTTTTTATTCTCACATGCATGGTGACCAAACACATGGTATCAATGATTTAAGATCTTTTTTTTTAAATACTAAAAAGCCGATTAATATTTTCGCCGATCCAATTACAGCAAAATATTTAGGATACAGTTTCTCTTATTGTTTTCAAAGTTATTCTAAAGAATATCCTGCTACTTTAAAATTAAATAAAATAATTAATAAATGTAATTTACTTAAATCTAACAACAAAATTAAAATTTTACCATTGACTGTAAAACATGGAAAAGTTAATTCAACATGCTTTATAATAAATAGAAAACTTGCCTATATAAGTGATGTTAGCGATATAGATAAAAGAGATTTTAAATTTTTTAAGAATTTAAAATATTTTGTAGTTGATTGTCTTTGGTATAATCACCATCCATCACATTTTAATTTAGAAAAATCCTTATATTTTATAAAAAAATTTAATCCTGAAAAGGCAATCTTAACAAATTTATCACCTGTGTTAGATTATAAAGAATTAAATAAACAATTACCTAAAAATATTATCCCAGCTCATGATGGTTTAGTCTTAAAATTATAATATTTCTTCAATTTTATTTATAATCTTTTTAGATGATGGTTTGATGAACGATCCAAATGTATCTACAATTTTTCCTTGTTTGTTTATAAGAATTTTATGAAAGTTCCATTTAGGCACAGTTGATCTTCCAAAACTTTCTTTTGCCCATATATAAATTGGATGTGCATTATTTCCTTTAACATCATATTTACTGGTCATTGGAAAAGTTATATTGAAGTTTGTTTCACAAAATTTTTTAATTTCTGTTTCTGAACCTGGTTCTTGGTTTCCAAATTGATTTGAAGGTACACCAATTACAACTAATCCTTTTTTATTATAATCATCAAATAATTTTTGTAGGCCATCATATTGATTAGTAAAACCACAGTAGCTTGCTACATTTACTAACAATAATGTTTGACCTTTAAAATCTGCAAGATTCAGTTCTTCACCATTAATTGAATTAATTTTGAAATCAAAAATTGTTTGAGTATTGTCAGAAAAACTTTTATTTAAAAAAGAAAACATTAGTATTAGTATATATATAGTTAATTTTTTTTTTAACATCTATCTTTTAGCTGAGATTAATAATATTAAATAACCAAATATTGTAGATAATAAAGAACCTGTCAAAACACCAATCTTTACGCCATCTATATATTGTAAGTCATTCATAAAAGCTAAATTTCCAACAAATAAACTCATTGTAAAACCAATACCTGTTAATATTGAAACACCGTATAAACTTAACCAATTAGAATTATTTGGAGCTTCAGCAAATTTAAATTTTATTGATATGTAAGAAAACATTAATACACCAATTTGTTTTCCAAAAAATAACCCACATAAAATTCCCAAAGGGACAGGTGCTAATAAACTTGCAAGTGATAATCCCTCCAAACTTACACCAGCGTTAGCAAATGCAAAAAGTGGCATTATTATAAAAGCTACATAGGGAGAAATCGCATGTTCTATTTTGATTAGTAAAGAGAAATCTTTTTCTTTAATTCTGTGAGGTATAGTTGAGGCTAATAAGACACCAGCAATTGTTGCATGTATTCCAGATTTATAGGTAAAGAACCACATCAATAAACCAATTAATAAATAAGGAGTGAATATCTTTATTGAAAATTTATTCAAAATTAGAAGAAAAATATAACTTATTAAAATTAAGCTTAAATAAGGTATACTAAGGTCTCCTGAGTAAAAAAAAGCTATAATTAAAATTGCACCAAGATCATCAATAATTGCTAAGGCTGTTAAAAAAACTTTTAAGGATATTGGTACTCTTGAACCTAATAAAGATAATATACCTAAAGAAAAAGCTATATCAGTGGCTGATGGAATAGCCCAACCATTCATAGTGTTAGCGTTACCCCAGTTTATGAAAATATAAAAAAGGGCAGGTACCACCATGCCGCCTACAGCAGCAATGATTGGGAGTAAAGCCTGTTTTATATTAGAAAGTTCACCTTGAATAAATTCTCTTTTAATTTCAAGAGTAACAAAGAAAAAAAATATTGCCATTAAAGCATCATTGATCCAATGATGAACAGATAATTTTAATCCAAATTCATTTATTCCAATAAATAGATATTTTTCCAATGTATCGAAATATAATTGACTAAGGTTGCTATTACTTATTAATAAAGCAAATATTGCTGCAATTAAAAGTATAAGTCCACTTGCAGCTTCAAGTTTAAAAAACCATTTAAATGGCTTTGACAAATAATTAATCATAATTATATGAGATCTTTAATGAATAAATTTATATCTTTCAATGTTTCAAAAAGACTAAATAACAAAAATTCCAATTTAGGGAATAGGCTATAAAGTGGAGTTTTAAAGGTATCTAATATTATAATCAAGGCAATAAAAGAAATTATTATTACCAGAATGTATGATAAAAACTTAAAAAAAGTAAAATTTGATTTATCTTGAGAATTTAAGTTTGTAGATACATTTTTCTTGTTAAATTCGGTTGTATTTTTTGCAGGTTTATTTTGTTTTTTTTTTAAATTTTGTTCAGATAATTCAATATCTTTATTTTCCTGATAATTTTGTTTTAATTGAATAGAGGGTTCAATATGTTTTTTTTTAAAAAACCAGACATGATTACAAGAACCACATTGAATACTTCTGCCTTCTGAAGGAATAAGGTTAGAATCAACATCAAATTTTTTGTCACATTTAATGCACTCAATAATCATAATATTTATATATCATATTCTAATAAAATTACCTTTATTTTAGTTATCTTTATACTTTGAAAAAATTAATAAGTACTGTATTAGTACATCACTCGGAGTGTAGCGCAGCCTGGTAGCGCATCTGGTTTGGGACCAGAGGGTCGCAGGTTCGAATCCTGCCACTCCGACCAGTTTATGAGAAAAGCAAAAATATATAATCCAAACAAAAGTCCTATGCAGTCTGGATTAAAAAAAACAAGTAGATGGATCTTAGTGTTTGAAACTAAGGATCCAACTAAAAATCCTTTAATGGGTTGGGAAAGTTCCTCTGATACTTTTACAGAATTAAGGTTAGAATTTTCCTCAAAAGAATTAGCAGTTAATTATGCAAAAAAGAAAAAAATTGATTATGAAATAATTGAGCCAAAGAAAAGAAAGACTATTAAAAAATCATATGCGGATAATTTTTTAAGATAATATGTTTAAATTTTTTACACAAAAACAATGGTTTTTATGGAGTATATTCGGCTCACTATTTATCCTTGTTTCAACTTGGTACCAAGTACAGCTCGATGTAAGAATAAATGAATGGTTTGGTGAATTTTATGACACTCTTCAGAAAGCTTTAACTACTCCAAATTCAGTTTCCGAAACCGAATTTATTGGATATCTTTTTACTTTTGCAAAAATAGCTGCCCTTTGGATTTTAATTGCCGTGTTTACAGGATTTTTTACTAGTCATTGGGTTTTTAGATGGAGAACATCTATGGCTCAATACTATCATGATCAATGGTTAAAAGCTAGATTAACAGAGGGTGCGTCTCAACGAGTTCAAGAAGATACGTTAAAGTTTGCAAGAATAATGGAAGGATTAGGAACTGGTTTACTAGATAGTATAATGACGCTCATTGCATTTACACCAATTTTATGGGGCTTATCAAAACAAATTGATGTATTACCTTGGATTGGAGAAGTTGATCATGCGTTAGTCTGGGTTGCAATTATTTCAGCCTTAGGAGGCACACTTTTACTTGCTGCAGTTGGAATAAAACTTCCGGGTATAGAGTACGATATACAAAAAGAAGAAGCAGGGTATAGAAAAGAATTAGTTCATGGTGAGGATGACCCAATAAGAGCAGCGCCACCAACTATTGGTCAATTGTATAATCGAGTTAGAGGAATTCATTATAAATCTTATTTTCATTATTTATATTTTAATACTGTCAAATGGAGTTATTTCCAAGGAATGGTGATAGTTCCTTATTTAGCTTTAGCACCTACTATTGTAACTGGTGCTATAACGTTAGGTTTTGTTCAACAAATAACAAGAGCTTTTGGTAGAGTAGAGGGATCGCTCCAATATCTTGTTAAAAGTTGGTCAACAATTGTTGAGCTTATATCAGTTTGGAAAAGACTAAGAGAATTTGAGGCTAAATTAAATATAACAGATAAATTAAGTACCGAGATTTCGTGACAATTGATAAAAAATTTATAGATCAGTTTATTAATGTAACATCCAAAGCTGCAATAGCTTCATACCATTTAGTTGGACAAAAAGATAAGATTGCAGCAGATCAAGCAGCAGTTGATGCTATGAGAGCTGAATTGAATAAAATAGATATGACAGGTGAAATAGTTATTGGAGAAGGTAGTTTAGATGAAGCTCCAATGTTGTTTACAGGTGAAATACTAGGAAAAAAAAATGGTCCAGAATTCGATATTGCTGTAGATCCTTTAGAGGGAACAAATTTTGCTGCTAACAATTTACCTGGTGCATTGTCTGTTATAGCTGTAGCTGAAAAAGGGAATTTATTAAAAGCGCCAGAAACTTATATGCACAAAATTGCAACAGCAAAAGTTGAAAAAGGTTTAATTGATCTTGATTATTCAATAAAAAAAAATATTGAAAATTTAGCAGATTTCAAAAATACAAATCCTTCAAATTTAACAGCATGTATTTTAGATCGCCCTAGACATAAAAAAATTATTGATGATTTAACAAATTTAAATGTAAAAATTAAATTAATTACTGATGGTGATGTAGCTGGTGCTCTTTTAGTAACAAAACCAATTTATAATATTGATATTTACTTGGGAATAGGGGGAGGGCCAGAAGGTGTTTTGGCCGCAGCAGCATTAGATGCTTATGATTGTCATTTTCAAGGAAAATTCATTTTTGATAACGAAAAAGATATTAGTGAGGCTAAAAAAATGGGTATTACTGAACTAGATAAGAAGTATGAAATTAATGAAATTGTTAAAGGTGATGCAGTTTTTTGTGCTACAGCAATCACAGATACGATGGCTATGCGGGGTGTGGTGCCTGAAGATGAACATTATTATATGACAGAAACTTTAGTTACTCACAAACCTACTAGGGATAACTTTTTAAGCATAGAAAAAAGAAAAATGATATTTGATAATGTTAAGAATTAATCAATGATTTCAGTTTCTGGCAGGGAATGGAAAGCAAAAAAAGTTAATAAAAGATTAGTAGAAAAAATTAAACAAGAATATAATTTTTCAGAAATAGTTTCTAATTTAATTGTTTCAAGAGATTTTGATAAAAAAGAAATATATTTAATAAATAATGATTTAGAATTATCTAATTCCTTTCAGAATAATTCTGATTTCATAAATTCCGTGAATCTAGTTGAAAAAGCAATCAAAAATAAAGAAAAAATATGTATATTGGGTGACTATGATGTGGATGGATCAGCCTCTACTTCTTTATTAGTAAATTTCTTTCAAAGTCTAAATCATTCACATTTTTACTATATACCAGACAGAGTAAAAGATGGATATGGTGCTAGTAAAAAAATATTTAAGAAATTAATTTCTAAAAATCCAAAATTAGTAATAATGGTTGATTGCGGATCGACAAGTATTGATGCCATTGATTATCTTAATAAAAATAATATAAATTCATTAATTATTGATCATCACGAAATCAGTAGACCTTATCCAAAAGCCAATATGATTATCAATCCAAAAAAAAATAATGGTTATTTGAAATATGATTATCTTTGCGCAACATCATTAACTTATTTTTTTTTAGAAATGTTAGTAAAAAAAATTAAATGTAAAATAAATTTAAAAGAATATTTAATAAATGTCCTTTTAGCAACAATCTGTGATGTGATGCCATTAAGAAAATTAAATCGATTGATTGCAATTAAAGTTATCAATGAATTTAAGATTACTCAAAATGAGGTATTTAAAGAATTATATAGATTGAATGATAAAAAGAATAAAATTACCATAAATGATTTAGGTTACCTTATTGGACCAATATTAAATGCTGGTGGAAGACTTGGAAAATCAAATTATGCTACCGAATTATTGTCCACAAAAGATCACAGAAAAATTAATAAGAGATCTTCAGAATTAATTGAATTAAATAATAAAAGAAAAAAAATAGAGGCTGCGATTCTAAAAAATATAGATATTAAAAAATTAAAAGATCGAAATGAAAATATAATATTTTATTACAATCCTAACATTAATGAGGGACTAATAGGTATAATAGCTTCAAGATTAAAAGACCATTTCAATAAACCATCAATAGTTATAACAAATTCAAATAATATTCTCAAAGGTTCAGCTAGGTCAATTTATAACTATAATATAGGCGGTGCTATTAAATTATCATTAGATAGAAATTTAATTATTAGTGGTGGAGGACACAATATGGCAGCTGGTTTTTCATTAAAAAAGGAAGATTTATCTGATTTTAAATCATTTATTGAAAATGATTTTTCAAAGAATAAACTTTCTATAATCAATCATTATCTATATGATTTTGAAGCATCTTCATCAATAATCAATAAAAATTTCTATGAAGATATAAAAAAAATGGAACCTTTTGGGGTAGGAAATCCTTTACCAATTTTTTTGTTTAGAGATTTAAAGATTATAAAATCATCTTTATTAAAAGAAAAACATGTTTTTTGTATATTAAAATCAAAAAAAGGTTTTTCAATAAATTCAATAGCTTTTGATTCTTATAATACTGAAATTGGAAAATATTTATTGAATTATAAAAAGAATTTAAATGTTATGGGTCAAATTAGCGAAAATTTTTGGAATAGTAAAAAAACTCTTCAATTAATAATTAAAGATTTAATATTGTGATTTATTAAACACTTGATAATTACAGACATTTCAAATAAAAGACCAGCAAATGGTCCCTTCGTCTATCGGTTAGGACACGTGGTTTTCATCCTCGAAAGAGGGGTTCGATTCCCCTAGGGACCGCCAAAATAGTTTTATCTATCTGTTATGAAATTTCATGTGTATTTGTTGGTTTCAAAATCATATAAAAATAAGTTTATTTCTTATGTTGGATATACAAAAAATTTAAAAAACAGATTAAATTTACATAACAAATCTAAAGGAGCCAAATTTACCAAAGGAAAAAAATGGTATTTAGCTTATTCTAAAGAATACAAAACCAAATCAATAGCAATGAAAGAAGAGTATAAACTTAAAAAAAACTCAATAAAAAGATCTAAAATTAAAAATGATTTTATTTTCAAAGGTAAATTAATTTGATAATTGAATAGCTATTATATGAAGTTAATTAATACAAAAATTAAAAATGGTCCAAAAATAATTAAGACCAATATATATAGAGATAAAAGAGGATTTCTTAAAGAAGTATTTCAAAAAAAAATACTTAAAAATAAAGATTTTCCTTTCGATATAATGTCTTCATCAAAAAAAAATGTTTTGAGAGGATTACATATTCAATTAAAAAAATCACAAGCAAAAATAATAACAGTTACTCATGGAAAAATTTTTGATGTTGCTGTAGATCTTAGAAAAAACTCTAAAACATTTGGAAAATACGTTTCAATTATAATATCAAAAAAAGATGATTTTTCTTTTTATATTCCAGAAGGCTTTGCTCATGGTTTTCTATGTTTAAGTGACACATGTACTGTGAATTATAAATGTTCAAATTATAGAGATAATAACTCTGAAAGAACGTTAGCCTGGAATGATAAAAATTTAAAGATCAATTGGCCATCAAAAAAACCAATTTTATCTGATAAAGATAAAAATGGAAAACCTTTGGATTTTTTTATTTAAATTTAAATACTTAGTTTTTTATTTTACTTAAAGTTTTAATAATTTTTTCTGAAAAATTTATGTCAGTTAAATTTTTCTTACTAAGAATAAATTCTTTAATTTCATTGTTTAGAGGTTTAGTGTTTTTAAGCTTTATAGATCTAGAAGAACCTTTGAAAATATATTTTGACTGATTAAAATAATCTTTAGTAAATTTTCCTATTTTTGGAAAACTTACATAATTATTGTATATTTTAATTGGTTCATTCACATTCATCTCATCGAATAGAAGCATTTTTTTTGAGCCAATAATTATTATTTTTCTTATTTTTTCTGGATTAAGCCAGCTAACATTAATATCGATTTTTATATTTCCTGCTAACAAGTTCAAAAATGAAATATCAAAATTTTTTTTCCCAAGAATGTCATGGTTAACAGTTTTTTTAAGATTGATTTTTTTATTTAATAGGTAATAAAGTATACTTATATCATGTGTTGCTAAATCGTATGCTGCAGACACTTTATTTCTAATCGGACCAAAATTTTGCCTTTGTAAATTAATGTATCTAATAGTACCTAGCTGTTTTGATTTTATAATCTTTTTTAAATATCTGATATAATTATTGTAAATGTATATGTACCCAAAAGTTAACTTTACATTATTTTTAAGCAATTCTTGCTTAACTAATCTAAAGTTTTTCAAATTTGTAAGACCTGGCTTTTCTATTAAAATATTTTTTTTTGATCTAATCAAAATCTTTAAAATATTAAAATTATTTTTTGGTGGAGTTGCTAAAAAAATATTATTTATTTTTCTATTATTTTTAATTGAATCAAAGTTTGAAACAATAATTTTGTTTTTGAATTTTTTTTTGAGGATATTTATCTTTTCAATATCGTTGTCATATATATAAATTTTTTTGAAAATATTCATTGAAACGATAGTATTTGTAACTATCGTACCCCAATAACCCAATCCTATAATAGCTATATTGTCTTTTTTCATATTAATCTGATTGATAATGAATTTTTTTTAATATAAATATTTTTAACACAATAACTATTATAATTATTATTTGTACTGAAATAAATTAAACCAATGTATATAAATTATAATGATTCTAGAGAAAAATTCAGTAAAGAATTAAGTAAATTTTTGAATTCAGATGATGATGGTGTTTTTTACATCGGTCATGCATCTATCATGGTTAGACTAAATAAAAAAAAATTTATCTTTGACGTAATTAAAAATACTAATTTTTATAATCGTTCATGGCTTTTTTTTCCAAGTCAAATAAATGACAACAGAATTTTGGATGTAGATGGTGTTTTTGTTTCTCACATACATGGTGATCATTACGACCCATATTTGCTTAAAAAATTACAGAAGAAAAAAATACCTTTATATATTCTTGATGGAAGACCAGGTTTCAATAAAGATTTAATAAATAAAAAAATTTTTTTCAAAAAGATTCCAGTTGATAAAAAATTTTATATTACTAAAGATATTTGGGTACATGGTTGCTTACATGAATACAATGATATTGACTCCTCATTAATAATATCTAATGATAATTTGAGTGTCTATCATGGTAATGATAATTTCATAACAAAAAAAACTTTAAATCCTTTTAAAAAGAAAATCGGTAAAATAGATGTGGCCTGCATACCTTTTGCATTTATACATTTTTATCCTTATTTGTTGAAAAGTTTAGACAAAAAATCAAATGTCCAAGAGGCGAACAGACTAGAAAAACAATTTATGAATTATGGCATTGAGCAAGTAAAAATTTTAAAACCAGATGTGATTATTCCTTTTGGGTCAAATTTATTTCATTTGGATGACCCTAAAAGTCCAATGAACAAAGGTGTTGCCACTCCAATAGATTTTGTTAACCATGCGAAAAGATTCCATAAATCGTTGAAAAGTAATTATAAAACTATGTTATCAGGATCATATTGTTTGAAAAAACAGGAAAGAATAAATTGTTATTTTGAAAGAATCTCTGCTCAAAAATTTAATAAAAAGTTAGAAAATTTTACATTAAAAAAAATCAAACTTATTAAACATAAGAAGCTAAGAAAAAAAATTAAAATTGACAACAATCATTTAAAATTTATTAAAAACAAGATTTCAAAAAATAAGACAAAAATTAATCACAAAATTTTAGTCTCAAATGAATCTCAACAAAACAATAAAGTTTGTATCGATATTAAAAATAATAATGTTTATTTATATTCTCAAAATGAATTGCCTTACAATTGTCATTACTTTAAAGTACAAGATAATGAATTTAATCAATGGATTAACAAAAAAATTACATTTGAAGAGGTATTGGGAACTCGAAGATTTACATATCATCGAAATCCAAATTATTATAATGTTAAAATTAACAGCATATATACAAATTTTTTATAAATGGCCAAATCAATAATTGGAGAAAATTGCAATATAGCTCAAACAGCTCAAATTAATGATAACGTAATCATAGAAGACAATGTATCAATTTCTGATTATTGCATCATTGGTTATAATCCAAAAAAATCTTTATCTAAAAAATTAATTATAAAAAAAAATACAATAATAAATACTCATTCAACAATCTATCTCGGTTCTGAAATTGGCGAAAATAATATAATAGGACACAATGTTCTCATAAGAGAGGAAACAACTTTGGGTAAAAATGTTCAAATTGGAAGTTTTAGTGATATTGAAGGGTTTTGTTCCGTTGGCGATTACTCAAAATTACACAGTTGTGTTCATGTAGGTCAACATTCAAAAGTCGAGTCCTTTGTCTATATTTTTCCTTATGTTGTATTAACTAATGACCCTATACCACCAAGTGATATTAGGAAGGGAGTTACTCTTGAGCCATTCTCAATAATTTGCACTAGGTCAACTATTTTACCTGGTGTAAAAGTAGGTTTTTCCTCTTTCATTGGAGCTAATAGTCTAGTTAATAAGAATGTAGATCCAGAAAAAATAGGCTCTGGAAATCCATTTAGAATTAAGGGTGATATTTCTCATATCAAAATACCAAATTCTGACAAAAGTGCATACCCGTGGATAGAAAGATTTAAAAAAGATTATCCTTCTAATATTGTCGATCTATATAAAGATTTGAGAAAAAAATATTTATAGTTTTAATATTTTCTTATTTTTATATCCAAGAATACCTTTTTCAACACTTTCACTTAAAATTTTTGGGACATAAGTGTTTTTATCATGCTTATTAAGGTTTTTTAAAATACTTAAAGAAGTGTCAATACCTATCATATTAATCATTTTTAAAGGATCAGTATCATTTGATATTATTTTGTAAATTTTTTTTAAATCATTGATTGAAGTTTTTTCAACTTCATACAGATAAAAAAAATAAGAAATTTCTTTAAATAGTATTCTATTGACAAGAAAACCACTTTTCTCTTCAACATTAATTATTTCATAAGATATTTTTTTTAAAGAATCTAATAATTCATTTAAAAGATCTTCAGAAAAATCTTTTTTTTTACATAATTCGATGAGAGGTAATGTAATAGGATTCATAAAATGAAAACCATTTATATTTTCGCCTATTTCAGATAAAATTAAAGATGATGTATTGCTAAAAATATTCTTTTTAAAATTTAATTGACCTATAATCTTTTGTTTAATTAAAACGTCCTCTGTAACACTTTCTATTGTAAAATTTTCATCTAAGTCCTTTAGATTGTTAATAGTTGAATATTTGCCAGTTGATTTTAAGATAAATTGTTTTTCAATTTTATTTATTTCCCTATCAATAAAAACATCTAGATTTTCACTTGAATTTTGCCAGATTTTGACTTCATGACCAAGTACAACAAATAATGAACATATTTGTTTGCCCATATGACCTGATCCTAATACATTTATTTTCATTAATGGTTTTATATTACATTATATTTGATAAAAGAAAATTGTAAGATTTGTATGAAGAAAAAAATTTATATTATTCTACCACATAAAGACCAATTTATAAAAAATTATGCTGGTTCAGCATCGATTTGGGTAAAAGATTTTTTAAATTTATCTGAATATAAAAACAATATTAGTGTCTTTGGATCAACCAAAAATATATCAAAAGTATATTCAAAAAAAAATTATCAAAATATATCGATTGATAATTTAAAAATTTTGAGCAAATCCAAACACTATTTAGATAAAGTTATAAAATTCTGTAAAAGAGAAAAACCTTCAATTATAGAAATTCATAATCGTCCTTCATATCTTAATAATATTTATAAGGAATATAATTCAACAAATTTTATTTTAGTCTTTCATAATGATCCATTAAATCTAAGAGGATCCAATACATTAGAGGAAAGGTTAGATCTGCTAAGAAAATGCTACAAAATATACTTTGTTAGCTCATGGGTCGAAGAAAAATTCTTTAATGGAATTGATAAAAACTTCTATTCTAATTTTAGAACTATTTATCCTAGCATCCAACCAATAAAAAAATTGCCTAAAAAAGAAAATTTGATCGTTTTTTCAGGCAAGTTAAATTCCGCTAAAGGTTTCGATCAATTTTCATTGGCAATTATAAAAATTCTTAACAAATTCAAAAATTGGAAATCTATAGTTGTTGGCGATGAGCCTCGTGAAAGATTTAATTTTAAGCATGATAGATTAAAATTTACTGGTTGGATCCCTCAAGATGATGTTTTAAAAATCTACAATAAATCATCAATTACTGTAGTCCCATCTAAATGGGAAGAACCATTTGGAAGATCATCTTTGGAAGCAAGTTCTAGGGGTAATGCAGTAATTTTATCAAAAAAAGGTGGTTTACCTGAAACTATTAGAAATCCTATTTTTTTAAAAAATGTAAATGCTCAATCTATATTTAATGAAGTTGAACTTTTAATAAAAAAACCAAAAATTTTAAAAAAAATTCAGATAGATGGTTTCCAAAACCCTATTCATTTGATTAATGATAACAATAAAATAATGGATAATGACAGACGTAATATTTTATCTGTTTCGAAAAATATAAATATTAACAAAAATTCAAAATTGAAAATTTTACATGTGTTTAATAAAGCAGAAAAAATTGGTGGTAGAATTTATTTTATTTCTACTGGGAAAAAAATAGAAAATGGTCTTATAAGACTTGGACATGATGTAGAAGGAATAAGTGATAGAGATATTCTAAATTACAATCCAACATTATCTGCTAAAAAAACTTTGAATAAAATTTTTTTAGAAAAAAGTTTATATTATCGTCCTGATTTGATTTTGTTAGGTCATGTTAATACCATAGAAGCTGAAACTTTTCATAAGATTAAAAGTACCTGTAAAAATACTATATTCTCTCAATGGTACGAGGATAATTTAACTAGCAATGGTCCAGATTTTAAAAAAAATTATTCAAATTTGAAAACAAATTTTGATTATATAGATAATTTTTTTATTTCTACACATCCTGATGAAGTCAGTTATAAAGTAAATTCTGTGAATTATCATTTTTTACCCACGCCAATTGATAGAAATATTGAAAAATTGAATATTTATGACTCACAACTAAATACACATGATGTTTTTTTTGCAATGAGTCATGGTGTAAACAGAGGTACTATTAAATCAGGTAAAATTGATGAACGTGAAAATTTTATAACCGAAATGATAAAATTAAATAAAGATATTAAATTTGATATATATGGTTATAATTTTAGAAATCCTGTTTGGTCAGAAAGTTTTTATTCTGCAATTTCTAGATCTTCTATGGCAATAAATTTAAATAGAGGTATACCCAAAAAATATTCATCAAGTAATAGAATTGGTTCATTAATTGGAAATGGTTTATTAACATTTATCGATTATAGAAAAAAATTTGATCATTTTTTTAATAAAAATGAGATTATTTTTTATCACAATAAAAAAGATTTATCAGAAAAATTAAATTTTTATAAAAATAATGACAAAGAGAGAAAAAGAATAGCAAAAAACGGTCAAAAAAAATATTTTAGACTATTTAATGAAATTGAAGTAGCAAAATACATAGTAAAAAAATCTATATCACAAAAAGAATATAATCCTATTTGGCACAAATATATTAAATAAAAGATATTATTCAAAATTATATATGAATTTTTCTATAATAATTCCAACCATCAATAATGCTAACTATCTAAAATTAGCAATAAATTCCATTATTAAAAACTCTACTTTTAAACATGAAATTATTGTTCATCTCAACGGTAAAGATGATGAAACTTTAACTTACTTAAAGGAAACACAAATAAAATTTACACAAACAAATGAAAACCTTGGTTTATGTAGTGGAGTTAATATTGCGTCATTGGAAGCTACAAGTAATTATATTGTATATGCTCATGATGATATGTATTTTTTACCAGAGTGGGATTTAGAATTAAAAAAAAATATAGAAGAAATAGGTCATAACAAATTCTATCTATCATGCACACATATCTCATCACATATTCCAAATAAAAGTAAATTAAACCACATTTTTTTTGACTGTGGCAAAGATATAAACGATTTTGACGAAGTAAAATTGTTGAAAAATTTTTCATCATTAAAATTCTATGATTTACAAGGTAGTCATTGGGCTCCACATATAATTCATAAAGAATTATGGAAAAAAGTTAATGGTTTTAGTGAAGAATTTGATCCTGGATTTGGTTCTGATCCCGATTTGAATATGAAACTTTGGAATGAAGGTGTTAGAATTTTTAAAGGGGTTAACAAATCTCGTGTTTATCATTTTGGTTCACTTACAACACGTAAAAATAAAGATATTCAAAGAAACAACGCCAATAAAACATTTTTATTAAAATGGAAAATGTCAATTAATTATTTTGTTAAATATTATTTAAAGAGGGGAGGTGTTTACGAAAGTCCTTTAACCAAACCTTCATTTTCTTTTTTAGGTTTTGTAGAATTATTTTGTTGTAAATTAAAATATTTATATTTAAAGATTAAACTATAATTCATGATTAAATTTTATGATCTTAAAAAACAGGATAAAAATTTACATTCTAAAATTTTAGATAAATTTAAAAAAATAATCAAAAAAACAAATTTCATTTTAGGTGAAGATGTTGAAGTTTTTGAAAAGAATTTTGCAAAATTTGTTGGTGCGAAATATTCAATAGGTTGCGCCAATGGTACTGATGCCTTAACTCTTGCATTAACCTCTCTTAATTTACCAAAAAATTCTGAGGTAATTATTCCAGCTATGACTTATTGCTCAACTGCTTTTGCAGTTATAAATTGTGGATTAAAACCTGTTTTAGTTGATATTGGCAATCAATCTCCTGTAATTGATGTAAATAAAATAGAAAGCAAAATTAGTAAAAATACGAAAGTTATAATGCCTGTACATTTATACGGATCATCAGTTGATTTAGATTCTATAAAAAAGATTATTAGGAAGAATAAAAAAAAAATTTTTCTTATTGATGATTGTTCTCAAGCTCATGGTGCTGTTGATGATAGTAATAATCTAAAAAAAAAAATTGGATCTACTACTGACATATCTTGTTTTAGTTTATATCCAGGTAAAAATCTTGGAGCTTATGGTGATGCCGGAATAATAACTACTAACAATGTTAAAATATTTAAGCTTATCAAAAAAATAAGAAATCTTGGTTCAGAAAAAAAATTTATACACGAACATGTTGGCTATAATAGTAGGTTAGACACTATACAGGCGGCTATTCTAAACATTAAATTAAACAATTTAAATAAACTTAACAAAAAAAGAATACTAATTGCAAAATTTTATAATAATAAAATATTAAATCCAAAAATTATTAAAATTATGTATTCAAAAAATTCAGTTTACCACCAGTATGTAGTAATAGTGAAGAATAGAAAAAAATTTATAAAATATTTAAATAAAAATGATATTGAATATGGTTTTCATTACCCTTATTCAATTGATCAATTAAAAGTATTTAAAAATAAATTCAAAAAAAATTCTTTTAAAAATTCAAATTATCTTGCTAAAAATGGTATAAGTTTACCTATAGATCCAAATCTTACAAATAATCAATTAAATTATATTGTAAACAAGATAAATTCATTTTAATTTTTGATTTATGGATATTTACATTAAACTTTTTGAGGTATTGTTTCCTGTTTTTTTTGTAATAGGAATTGGATATTTTCTAGGAAAAAAAAACCCAAAAATAGACACAACATTTATTACCAATTTTGCCGCAAATATAGGTACTCCTGCGATGATTATTTATGCCGTGACCTCAACAGGCATAACATTTGATATATTTAAGGATTATTTTTGGTATTATTTGTTAGCAATAATTTCCTTTGCAATAGTTGGTATACCAACACTTTATTTTCTAAAAACAAAAGACATTATTAGAGAGCTTCCTCCATTAATTTTACCAAATACTGGAAATATGGGTGTTCCTATTTGTTTATTTGCTTATGGCACAGAAGGTCTTGGTGTTTCTGCTTCAATTACTTCTATTATAATTTTATTCCATTTTACTGTCGGTGTATTTCTTGCTGATAGAAAATTTAATCTTAATATAATTTTAAAAAATCCTCCTTTTTATGCCATAATATTTTCTGCTTTAGTACTTTATAATGACATAACTTTACCTACAGTTGTCATAAATACTACTGAATGGTTAATGTTCGCTACTATTTTCTTAATTTTAATGTCTTTGGGTATTGCTTTAATAAGGTTAAAAGTTTTTTCATTTTATAAAGCTATAACAGCATCTCTTACTAGAATGATATTAGGACCAATTATTGGACTTTTATTGATTTACTATTTTGATTTAGATGGTTTTGCTGCCGGTGTTCTACTAATTCAATGCTCTATGCCAAGTGCTGTCCTTAATTACTTGGTGGCATCTATTTATTCTCCTAAAAAGATAATTGATAGTGTGGCAAGTACAATTGTAGTATCAACCTTAATGTCCTTTATAACAATACCAATTGTTGTATTCTTTGCTTTAAAATACTTTAATTAATCTATATCCTTTCTTTTTATGAAGGCTATAACTTTTAACCTTTTAGCTTGGGTAATGCTTCCTATTATGGATGGTTTTGCCAAATATTTAAGTACAGATCTACCAGTTTTACAAATTACATGGGCAAGATATTTTTTTACTGTAGCATTTACTTTTCCAGTTATGTTTTTCTTTTTTCGAAAAAATCTTGTCTGGACTGATAAACCCAAATTACAATTTATAAGAGGTTTAATTCTTTTAACAGCTAATATTTGTTTCTTTTACGCAATCTCCGTAATCTCTTTAGCAAAAGCTTTAACGTTAGCTTTTATTGCTCCTTTAATTGTTACTGCTTTTTCTCCAGTTTTTTTAGGTGAGAAGGTAGGATTTAGAAGATGGTCTGCAGTAATTATAGGTTTTATAGGTTCCTTAGTAGTTATCAGACCAGGTTTTGTTGAAATTAATTTGGCAAGTATAGCTGCACTTGGTACGGGTGTAATGTATGGGTTTTATTTAATTATTACGCGTAAACTAAGCACTTCAGACAATCCTTTATTAACTTTATTGTTAACTGGTGTAGTAGGGGCCATAATTATATCCACTGTAATGCCATTTGTATGGGTTAAACCTAACTTAAGTCAGTGGTCTATGATGGCAGCCATAGGTATATTTGCTTGTATTGGGCATTTATTCTTAATATTATCTCTTAAATACGCTGACGCCTCTAAATTAGCCCCATTTAGCTACTTTGAGATTATTACGAACATTATAATAGGCTATTATTTCTTCAGTGATTTCCCTGATAATTGGACTTTTCTTGGATTATTTATTATCGTTTTAAGTGGTATCTACATCTCAAGAAGAGAGAATTTTGTTAAAAAAGTAAAATAATAGGTAATATTATTTACTAATATTTAAAGTATTACATTAAGTATATCTTTTAAACTATTGTATTTATTGAATTTTATTGATAATAAAAAAAGTATAATTATTAGAATATTTTGAATTATTTATTATTAAATTGCCTTAATATCCTGTGCAAAACTTTAGATATTGGAAAAATTATAAAAAACATCAAATAATCGTTTAAAATAGGGGCTTTTTTTCAATTATGATGATGAAAATTCACTATAAATAGGGCAGTCTAAAAGCATTGATATAGTTAAATAGTAGAGCGATGCACTAATTGAATATACCATTTAAACGCCCGTAGAGGGGTCTATTTTAGGCATAGGCTCAAATATGGTACAACTGAAGGGTGAATAATGTTATTTATTAAGATATCAGGCAAAAAGGTAAAAAAACGTTGCTTTTACTAACTTTTTTTACTTAAAAAAGCCTTAAAATAGGGTCAAATCGCTACCTTTTCAGATCTCAGTAATTTGAGCTTTTGTCTAATTCCACCTCTACCAGAATAGCCTCCAAGAGCTCCATCAGATCTAATCACCCTATGGCAGGGTATTTTTGGGGCATATGGGTTTTTAGCACAAGCGTTAGCTACAGCACGAGCTGATTTAGGGCTTTTTATGCTAATAGCCACTTGTTTATAGGTTTTAACCTTACCTTTTGGTATAGTTTTAAGGTATTTCCAGACTTTTAATTGAAATTTTGTTCCTTGCACTGATTTTTAGCGTGGAATTAATAAAATTAAGTAACTTATAAAGAAAATAATAGCCATTACAGACAAGAATATCGTATTGAAGCTCTTACCAGTGTTTCGATATTGAATAAAAGTCAATATAATGAAACCAATTGAACTAATTAAAAACCATACTGCAGGAATTTCTCCATCAAGTGAACCCATAATTAATTTAATTTAAACTATTGACATTAAAAATCACCTATTATATAACTTCCGATAATTAATGGTTATCGGAAAATAATATGAATGAAATAATAACTGATGTTAAAAGCCTAGAAATTGAAACTTTAAAGAATTTAAAAAATTCAAAAGCTAGTAATACATTAAGAGCTTATCAGTCTGACTTTAAGGATTTTTCTATTTTCTGTACTAAAAATGGTTTTTCCTCTATGCCAACTCAACCTAAGATTATTGCACTTTACATTACTAATCTTTCTAAATCATCAAAATTTAGCACTTTAAAACGAAGAATAGCTTCAATAAGTGTTATCCATAAGTTAAAAGGGCATTATCTGGATACTAAGCATCCGATTATTATGGAAAATTTGCATGGTATAAAAAGAACTTTAGGATCAAGACAAAAAGCAAAAAAACCACTATTAATCAATGATTTAAAACTAATAATTAAAGCTATACATCAAGAAAAAATAAGGGATAAAGCTTTAATCTTATTAGGTTTTGCCGGTGGTTTTAGAAGATCAGAGCTAGTCAATATACTTCATGAGGATATTGAATTTGTACCTGAAGGGATAAAGATCCTCATTAAAAGATCAAAAACAGATCAATCAGGTGAAGGAACTATAAAAGCTATCCCCTATTTTGAAAATCAGGAATTTTGTCCTGTCTTAACACTTAAAGATTATATTAATCAAAAAATTTCAAAAAATGATGACGATAAAGTTTTTGGAATTTCAGATAAATCAGTAGCACTTATAATTAAAAAATACGCAGAAAAGGCAGGATTAGATTCAACGAGATACGCAGGACACAGTTTGAGATCTGGTTTTGCTACAACAGCTGCTGAATTTGGTGCTGAAGAAAGAAATATTATGGCAATGACAGGTCATAAAACGACACAAATGGTAAGAAGATATATTAAAGAAGCAAATTTATTTAAAAATAACGCATTAAATAAAATTAAAATTTAATTAAAAAATTTAGAGAATATTCTTTTAAAAAAATCAATAAAAGTATTTTTAACATCTGATGAATGATAATATTTTTCAGTGGTGCCTTTTCTTATAAAAATTATATTTTGATAAAAATTAACTGATTTGACCAATCCATCAAATTTATTTTTTTTATAAAAAGGTCGATTAAAATGCTCATAATTCACGCAATCAGATAGTTTTTTGAAATAATTCATTGATGTATTTTTTTTATTAAGTCTAATTCTACTACCGCCATACCTTGGAATATAAGATGTTTGAAGATCTTCAATAATGTAAAGACCATTATCGTTTAAAAAAGGATAAAGATAATTGAAACTTGAAATAACATCCTTGCTTATATGACTTCCATCATCAATGATAATATCAAAATTTTTATACTTATCAGTTATAGACTTTAAAAAACTTGTATCAGATTGATTTCCGGTAAAAAATTCAACTCCATTAATCTTAAATTCTTTTTTTTCAATATCTAGGCCACAAATTTTAGCATTAGTAAAATAATCACGCCAAATTCTTAAACTATCACCTTTGTCGACTCCAATTTCAAGTAGATTAAGTTCTTTATCTTTGAAATCAAAAAAGTATTTTTCATAAATTTGAATAAAACCAAATTTATTTTTACTAGAGGGGTATTTTTTTCCAATACTAATTAAATTATTCATATAGAAACCCAATGATCAGGCCAAAAATTAACATTATTTGAAATATTTATATCTTTTGGACGTAAAATTAAAGAATTTTTATTCTCATTTAACCAAGCTGGCCACCAATGAAATGAAGTTGGCCCTACTATAAAATTTTTACAATTTAATAATAAATAAAAATCTGTCAAAGATTTGTTAGATTTATTTTCAACAAACTTAAATTTCTCACTAGGAAAATAATTTCTTAAATTAGAAAAGTCATTACTCCAAAGTAAATATTTAGGATTAGAAATTTTTTTGTCGATAAAATCTACAGCTCTATAAATATAGTCGATAGTTTTCTTTGTGAAGTTTTCAGATTTTTGAATAGCCATTTCATTATTTTTATTTGACTTTCTCTCTGAAAATCTATTTTGTCTTACGCAAATAGATACTATATTTGTGTTTTTTTTAATAAAATGGTAAAATTCATTACCCTGAAATACTGTCTCATTCTTTAATGAAAATTGATTTATTAAATCAATTTTATAATCTTTAAAATAATTCTCTGATTCATAGTAACCTTCAACAAATAATAAATCAGAGTAAGCGTTTAAATTAAAGGATGTAAATTCGGTTCTTTTTTCTTTATCAATAGGTTCGATTAAAAAGTTCTTTTTTTTTTTAAAAATATCAAGCTTAATTAAAAATTTTCTTTTTGTATTTTTAAAATTATTATTAAATTTATATTTTTGATCACATATTGTTGCTTCAATATTGAAATTATCTAGTTGAAAAGATCTAATATTTTTCTTTTGAAAATAGCCACTTTCATTATCTATAAAGAACTCATAATTAAATTTTTTCGATAAAGCATAGCTATTTGCGTACATGAAAAGCTGATTGCCTAGTCCTTCGGCAATTCTAGTAATTATTTTACCTCTCATTTAATTGTAGAGTCTAATTAAAGTTGGAAATTTAAGTAAATTTTTATTTCTATTAAAAATCGACAGGCATTTTTTTACATTAATTTCAGTTGTACTGTGGGTAATAATTATAATTGTAGCTTTATTATTCTTTTTATCAGGCGTTTGAATAATTCTTTTTACTGAAATTTTAAATTTAGCTAATCTATTTGTTATAATTGACAATACTCCTGGTTTATCTTTAACTTCAAATCTTAAGTAAAGCGAATTTGCATAATCATTGTTATTGAGCACTTTTAATTTTTTTCTCTTTTTAGACGATATCCCAAATGGTTTTTTAATTCCCCCTCGCAAAATTGAAAATAAGTCAGACAATAAAGACGATGAGGTTGGCCCAGGTCCAGCACCTTCTCCTTGCAAAATACTCTCTCCTACTGGCTTACCATGTGTTATTACAGCATTCATAACACCATTTACATTGCCAATATAAGAATTTTTACTAACTAAACACGGGTGAACTGTTTCAAATAATTTATCATTAATGATTTCAGATAATCCTAAAAGTTTAATTCTTAAATTTAGTTGGTTTGCAATTTTGATGTCTTTAATGTCAATATTTTCTATTCCTTCCATGATACACTTTTTCTTTGAGATAAAACTATTAAAAGATAGAGCTGATAGTATTCTTACTTTTGCAAATGCATCAAATCCATTTAAATCAAATTTAGGATTACCGGGTTCTGCATAGCCTAATTGTTGGGCTTTCTTTAAAACTTTTTCAAATGTATCTCCTGTTTTCTCCATTTCAGTTAGAATATAATTTGTTGTACCATTTAAAATTCCATATACTTTTCTAAGTTTATTTGTTGCCAAACCCTCTTTGATAGTTCTTAATATTGGAATTCCTCCAGCAACAGCAGCTTCAAATTCTAAATTAACATTATTTTTTTCTGCTAATTTTGCTAAATCATCACCATGTTTAGCTATTAAAGCTTTATTAGGCGTTATAACGTGTACTTTTTTTCTTAAAGCTATTTCAACCACTTTTTTTGAAATACCATTTGATAAACCAATGGACTCAAACAATATATCAATTTTTTTTTCTTTAAAAATATTTAATGGATTCGTATAAAATATTTTTTTATCTATTTTAAAAGCTCTTTTTTTATTTCTATTTTTTGCTGATATAGCAACAATACGTATTTTTTTTCCTGTTTTATTTTCGATTTCATTTTTTTTAACTTTTAATTCGTTATAAAGATAAGCTCCGATTTGACCTAGTCCAACTATTGCTATATTTGTATATTTATTCATTTTATATCTGGATATTTACTTTTTTTAGCATATTCTTCTATAAATATTTTATATTCCTTAAAACTCATTGAAATAATATCATTTTGTATTTCTATTTTTTTAATATTTACATTTGACCTAATTTTTTGATCACTATTCGAAGAACAATTCGTCAATAAAAAGGCTAAAATGATAAAAAGTTTTTTCATACTAAACCTGATTGAATAGGAAATCCAAATTTTAAATTTAGATTCTGTACTGCTTGCCCTGCTCCCCCTTTTATGAGATTATCGATAGCACATATTATTATTACTTTATCTTTATATTTAGTTTTACAAACTGAAATAAAACAATCATTTTTATTAATTGTATCATTTGTGCTTAATATTGAATTCCTTTTTAAAACTTTTACAAATTTGCTTCTCTTATAAAAACTATTTAAATTTTTATGAATATCAATAATTGAAAAATTTGGTTTTAAATCAATATAAATGGTACTCAATATTCCTCTAAACATTGGTGATAAATGTGGTGTAAATGTAAATTTAATTTTAGATTTAGTATGGTTTTTTAATTCTTGTTCAACTTCAGAGTTATGTCTATGAAAACCTAACCCATATGCACTTAAAGACCCTTTTAAATTTTTATTTTTATATTTTTTATAGACACCTCTTCCCGCACCTGAATAACCAGATTTTGAATCTATTATGATGTTATTAGTTTTGATTAATCTTTTTTTTATTAGAGGTATAAGTGGTAAAAGTATTGATGTTGGATAGCATCCTGGGCAACCTATTATTTTATATTTCTTTATTTTGTTTCCAGCAATCTCTGGCAAAGCGTAAATGCTTTTATTAATGTTATTAATTGAAAGATGTTTTTGTTTATACCATTTTAAGTATTCTGAACTTTTTTTAAGTCTAAAATCTGCTGACAAATCAATTAATGTATTTTTATTTAATAATTTTTGTGACAGTACTTGAGCTTCTCCATTAGGAAGAGCTGTAAAAACTACATCAACATCATTTAAGTATTTTTTATTAAATTTTACTATTTTGGGTAATTTTATGGAATTTAAAGATTTCTCATAAAAAGAAATTTTTTTGCCAACAGACGAATTACCACATAAATATTTAATATTTACATATTTATGTTTAATTAAAATTTTGATTAATTGGATTCCAATAAATCCTGTAGATCCAGCAATTAAAACGTTAAGCTTACGCATTTTATATTATAGCAGTTAAAAGTAAAAAAAAAATTATCTTTTAGAGAATTGAAAGCTTCTTCTGGCTTTTTTTCTACCAGGTTTTTTTCTTTCAACCGCTCTAGAATCTCTGGTGGTTAATTTTTCAGTTTTTAGTGTAGATTTAAGATTATTGTCAAATAGAACTAATGCTTTTGAAATACCATGAACCATAGCGCCAGCTTGACCAGTTGGTCCTCCACCTTTCACGCTGCATCTAACATCGTAGGCTGTTGCTTGATTTATTAACTCAAAAGGTCTTGTAATTTGCATTTTGTGTGTATCATCAGCAAAATAATCTGTAAATAATTTGCCATTTACGTAAATTTTACCCGAACCTTTTTTTAACCAAACTTTTGCTATCGACGTTTTTCTTCTACCAGTGGCATACTTACTGTCTTTAAAGTCCAATTTTAATTTAGGAGTTTTTGTTATTGATTGTGTATTTTCCATTTTAATTTCTTATAACATTTTTATTATTTAGTTTTTCTAATTCAATAACTATTGGGTTTTGTGCGGCATGTGGATGGTCATTACCAGAATAAATCTTAAGTTTTGTAAGTTGTTTTCTTCCTAGAACACCACCTGGAAGCATTCTTTTAACTGCGAGCTTTAAAGCCTCACCAGGTTTTTTTTCTTGAAGTTTTTCAGGTGTTGTTTCTTTAATACCACCAGGATATCCTGTGTGCCTATAGTATTTTTTGTTTTGAAATTTTTTTCCAGTGAATTTTATCTGCTCAATGTTTTTTACGATCACAAAATCTCCATCATCCATATGAGGTGTATAAGATGTTTTATTTTTACCTCTTATAATTTTTGAAATTACAGTGGCTAATCTACCTACAACAGCATTTTTAGCATCAATTTCATACCAAGAAGATGATAAGAGCTCTTTTTTAATGAATTTTGTCATTGTGCGAGGATTAATACTATTAATAGCTATAAAGTCAAATTGATATTTATATTGTTTTTTATTGATTTTTTGATATAAATGATTTGCCGATTTGATCCTATTGCGGGCTAACAGCTAAACAGGAAATTTCATAAAATCGGTAGGTATTTGAACTATATTGTGCGCCTTGCATATGCTTAAGCACTAAAAAAGGAGTAAAATGACAAAAAAAAGAAACAACCCTGAAACCATAGCTATTCATGGAGGGGATTATAGAAGTGATCCAGCAACAAATGCTGTAGCAGTACCTATTTATAGAACCACTTCATATCAATTTAATGACACAAAGCATGCAGCCAATCTATTCGCATTGAAAGAGTTTGGTAATATTTATACAAGGATTATGAATCCAACTAATGATGTGTTAGAAAAAAGAATTGCTGCACTTGAAGGTGGGTTAGCTTGTGTGACAGTATCTTCTGGCCAAACTGCTTCAACTTTTGCTGTTTTAAATGTAGCACAAGCTGGAGATAATATAGTTAGTTCAACAGATCTTTATGGTGGTACAGTTTCATTATTTACTCATACCTTAAGTAAGCTTGGTATCGAAATAAGATATGCTGATCCAAAAGATCCAAAAAATTTTGAAAAAGCAGTAGATGATAAAACTAGAGCTTTTTATGGAGAAACTCTCCCCAATCCGTATCTAAGAGTATTTCCAATTAAAGAAGTTTCTGACATAGGAAAGAAATATAATATACCTTTAATTATGGATAACACAGCGGCTCCTGTAATATGCAGACCAATTGAACATGGAGCGGCCGTAGTGATACATTCTTTGACTAAATATATAGGTGGTCATGGAACAGCTGTTGCAGGAAGTATTGTTGACAGTGGTAATTTTGACTGGACTGCTGATCCAAAAAGACAACCATTATTTAATGAACCTGATAATAGTTATGGTGGAGTTATTTGGGGAAAAGCAGTTCCTGAACTAACTGGAGCAAATGTGCCTTTTGCAGTTAGAGCAAGAGTTTGTTTATTAAGAGATTTAGGATCAGCATTATCTCCTGATAATGCATTTGCTATAATTCAAGGATTAGAAACTGTTGCTCTAAGAATGAAACAACATTGTGAAAATGCTGATAAGGTTGTTAATTTTTTGAAAAAACACAAAGAAGTAACAAGAGTTATATATTCAACAGAACATGACAAGCTTATAAGCGATAGAGCAAAAAAATATTTAGATGGTGGAAATGGGCCCATGGTTGGTATTGAATTAAAAGGTGGTCTTGAAGCAGGTCAAAAATTTATTGAATCGTTAAAGATGTTTTATCATGTTGCTAATATAGGTGATGCTAGAAGTTTAGCAATACATCCAGCTAGTACTACCCACAGTCAATTAAATGAAAAAGAATTAGCAGCTTCGGGTGTAACTCAAAGTTACGTTAGACTTTGTATCGGTCTCGAACATATTGACGATATAATTGATGATTTGGATCAAGCTTTAAATAAATCATCAAAAAGTAATTTAAAAGCTGTTAGTTAGATTTTGTATTCAAATAAAGAAAATAAATACAAGAACTTACTAAAAAAATTGAGCTAAT
>Ga0315315_10000671_pt1 | contig 29562 bp, 30 predicted proteins | sample M140m3416metaG_FD_203699 | JGI IMG/M metagenome (GOLD analysis project Ga0315315, IMG submission 203699) | Ammonia-oxidizing marine archaeal communities from Monterey Bay, California, United States - M1 40m 3416 | ecosystem: Environmental > Aquatic > Marine > Intertidal zone | place: USA... | reverse complement strand
AAGGTTGTGACTACTAATGCGCTAAGCTTAGATGAAACAAATAATTGACACTAATAACTTACCTAAACATATTGCTATTACCATGGATGGGAATGGCAGATGGGCTAAAGAAAAAGGGAAACTTAGGGCTTTCGGCCATAAAAATGGGGTAGATGCGGTAAGGGACACTATTGAAGGAGCGGCTGAAATCGGAATTAAATTCTTAACGCTATATGCATTCTCTAAAGAAAATTGGGAGCGTCCAAAAACTGAAGTAACTGCACTCATGACCTTATTAATCTCTGCAATTAATAACGAAACTAGAACCTTAATGGAGAACAATATAAAATTAATTGCAATTGGAGACACTAATAGCTTACCATCAAAAGCAAAAAAAAAACTATCTGAAGCAATTGAAAAAACAAAGAAAAATACAAGAATGACTCTTGTTCTTGCTCTTAGCTATAGCGGAAGATGGGAAATATTAAATGCTACCAAAAAGATAATTGCTGATGGGATTAGTGCTAAGAAAATAAATGAAATGATTTTTCAGCAATATCTTACAACAAAAAACGTTCCTGACCCTGAACTATTAATCAGGACAAGTGGAGAATATCGAATTAGCAACTTTTTGCTTTGGCAAATTGCCTATTCTGAACTCTATTTTACAAAAACATTATGGCCTGATTTCAGAAAGTCTCATTTAAAAGAAGCAATTTTAGACTATCAAAATAGAGAAAGAAGATTTGGAAAAACAACAGAACAAACACAAAATTAAGATTGTGAAGCATATTATATTACTACTAGTTAGTCTCATCAGTATTACTATTCAAGCTCAGACAAAGGCGCCCCTAGATTACTCGTCCCCAAAAACCTATGAGATTGGTGGGATAATGGTGAATGGAGCGAACAACCTAAACAATAGCACACTTATTGCTATAACAGGATTATCAATTGGTGATAAAATTAAAGTGCCTGGTGAAAAAATCACTATAGCCATTACAAAACTTTGGGAACAAAAGCTTTTTAAAAATGTAGATATCTCAATTGAAAAGATAGTAGGAAATACCATATTTCTAACCATTACACTAGAAGAATATCCTAGAATTTCAAAATTCAAATTTCAAGGTAAAAAAGTAAGCAAGTCTGATATTACGACACTAAAAGAAGATCTCAAGCTAATGAGGGGGAAAGTACTAACAGAAAATCTAATCAATAACAGCATTAATAAAATAAAAAAATACTATACTGATAAGGGATTCTACAATGTAATAATAGAGCATATAACAACTACAGATACAAGCACAGCAAACTCTAAAAATTTAATCTTCAATATCAAAAAAGGAGAAAAAATTAAAATTAAAGAGATTATTATAAGCGGAAGAACTAAGATTCCTAATGACAGAAAAAATATCTTAAACCAGAAAGACTCTATTTATGCTATAAGTAATTATAAAGTAAAAAAGAGCATGAAAGAAACAAAGTCTAAGAATTTTTGGAGATTCTGGAAGGGGTCAAAATTTATAGATGAAAATTATGAAGCTGACAAGCAAAACATCATCAATAAATATAATGAGATAGGATATCGAGATGCGGAAATTCAAAAAGACACGACATACCTCAATAGCGATAATACCATGACTATTGAAATAACAATAGCTGAAGGAGAAACATATAAATTTGGTGATATAACTTTTACAGGAAACACCGTATATAGCTCTCAAGAATTATTCAAGAGACTCGGCATTAAAAAAGGTGATGTCTTTGATCAATCCATATTAGATGCTAGGCTATTTGGATCTACTGAAGGAACAGATGTTAGCTCCCTATATCTTGATGATGGTTATTTGTTTTTCACCCCAACTCCTGTTGAAATCTCAGTAAAAGATCGGTCAATCGATCTTGAAATTAGAATCTATGAGGGAAAACAAGCAAGAATCAATAAAGTAATGGTAAAAGGAAACACAAAAACCAACGACCATGTTATTATGAGAGAACTAAGAACGCGTCCTGGAGATTTGTTTAAAAGATCTGATATTATGAGGTCTCAGAGAGAACTTGCTCAAATGCAATACTTTAATCCCGAGAAATTTGATGTGAAAGTAGATCCCGACCCGTCTAGAAATGAAGTGAACATTACCTATGTAGTTGAAGAAAAATCTTCAGACCAAATTCAGTTACAAGGAGGATGGGGAGCAAATAGAGTTGTTGGCTCTTTAGGATTAAGTTTTAACAATTTTTCTACAAGAAATTTTTTCAAGAAAGACAAATGGGATCCTTTACCTTCTGGAGACGGTCAAATTCTTTCTTTATCTGCCTCATCAAATGGTATTTATTATCAAAATTATAATGTTTCATTTACTGAGCCCTGGTTAGGAGGGAAAAAACCAAATTCTTTAAGCTTATCATTATACAAATCTATATCATCAAACGGAGGAGAAGGAGATGAACGGCAGGCTATTGAAATTACTGGATTAACAATAGGACTAGGCAAAAGACTATTATTGCCTGATGATTATTTTTCATTATATAATGGACTTAATTTTCAACAATACAAGCTAATTAACAATGCATCTTTCTTTTCTTTTAGTAATGGGTTCTCAAATAATGTAAACTACAATATTAAAATTGGAAGAAATTCTATTGATCAATTAATCTATCCAAGAAAAGGTTCAAATTTCTCTTTAAGCTTAAAAGTTACTCCTCCTTACTCAATTTTTGATGGTGTGGAGGATTACTCTACAATCTCTGACCAGGATAAATACTCCTGGATAGAATATTACAAATGGAAATTCAAATCTTCCTGGTTTTCTGCATTTACTGAAAAATTAGTTCTCAATACTAGAATTGAAATGGGTCTTCTTGGAGCCTATGATAAAGGGCTAGGTGTAGCTCCCTTCGAAAGGTTTTATGTTGGAGGAGATGGTATGAGTGGGATGGGTTATCAATTTGATGGCAGAGAATTAATCTCCCTAAGAGGCTATAGTAACAATTCTATCTCGCCAACAACAGGCGCTACAATTTATAATAAATATACTGCAGAATTAAGGTATGCAATTAGCTTAAATCCTAGCTCAACAGTATATGGACTAACATTTTTAGAGGCAGGGAATGCATGGGATAATTTTGACAACTTTAACCCATTTGAAGCGAAAAGATCAGTAGGTTTTGGTGTGAGAATCATGCTCCCTATGATAGGAATGATGGGGCTGGACTATGGATGGGGATTAGATGATTTTGTATTGCCAAATGGAGCTAATGCAGGTGGAGGTCAATTTCATTTCTCTATAGGTCAACAATTTTAACTAAATTTGTAAACATTTAAATTCTAATTCATGAACAAAATATTACTAACTCTTGCACTTTTTCTATTAACAAATTCAACCATACATGCTCAAAAATTTGCTTATATAGATACTGACTATATTCTTAAAAAAATACCTGAATTTAAACAAGCTCAGGATAAAATAGATGATTTCTCTACTGATTGGCAAGAAGAAATAGAAGCAAAATATGCAGATGTAGAAAAGATGTATAGATCCTACCAAAAAGAACAAGTTCTACTAACTAATGAAATGAAAAAGAAACGAGAAGAGGCTATTATGAATAAAGAGTCTGATGCAAAAAAATTACAACAAAAATATTTTGGCCCCTCAGGAGATCTTTCTTTAAAAAGAAAAGAATTAATACAGCCCATACTAGATAAAATCTATGATGCTACTCAACAATTAGCTGCCAACAATAAATACCAAGTGGTATTTGACAGTTCTAGTGATTTGATAATGTTGTACAAAAATAATAATCTTGATAAATCAGATAAAGTCCTAGAATTAATGGGATACTAATTAAAAATAATACATAAAATAACAAACAAAATTTAATCCAATGAAAAAAATCACATTCTTAACACTAATCAGCTTGCTAACTCTAAATTCAATTGCTCAAAATAAATTCGGACATATTGACTCGCAAGAATTAATGCAAATGATGCCAGAGGTTAAAGCAGCAGAAGAAGCGCTTTCACAACACATGCAGAGCCTTGGAGAGCAAGAAGCTGCTTTGACTGGAGAATATCAGCAAAAAGTGCAAGAGTTTACAGCAAATGAGGCAACTTATGATGACTTAATAAAACAAGACAAATATGCAGAGATAAAATCATTAGAACAAAGAATTCAAGTATTTCGAGAAGATGCTCAACAATCGGTGCAAAAGAAGCAACTAGATCTAATGGAGCCAATAAATAAAAAGGCTATACAAGCTATTGAAGATGTTGCTAAAGAAGGAGAGTATACCTATATATTTGATAAAGCGGCCGGTATTTTATATGCAAAAGATAGTGAAAATATTTTATCTCTTGTAAAGAAAAAATTAGGCCTATAATACAAAGAATTCTTAATAAAAAATCAGATAATACAAGGCTCTATCCTTATATTCTTTTCTTATGAAAAATGCTCCTATTGGCATATTTGATTCGGGAATTGGTGGACTTACAATTGCAAATGCAATTAAAAAAGCACTCCCAAATGAAAATATTATCTATTTTGGAGACACTAAACATTTGCCTTATGGTGAAAAATCAAAAGTAGCAATACAAATTTTTAGCAAGAAGATAATAAATTTTTTAACTCAAAAAAAATGCAAACTAATTATCATTGCTTGTAATTCTGCATCATCAGTTGCTGAAAAAAACATAGTCAAACAACAAGAACAAACACTAATCTTTAATGTAATAGACCCAATCGTAGAAGAAATAAAAGAAAAATACTCAAATTCTAATATTGGCGTTATCGGAACAAAAGCAACAATTAGTTCTGGCATTTACAAACAAAGAATAAAAGAATCCTGCAACAATGCAAATGTTAAATCATTAGCTACTCCTCTTCTAGCTCCTATGATTGAAGAAGGATTTATAAATGGAACAATAAGCGATACGGTTATCACTAATTATTTGTCAAATAAGAAACTGAAAAACCTTGACCATCTAATATTGGCGTGTACACATTACCCGCTAATACAGAAAGAAATAGAAAAATATTATAATAACGGTGTTAATGTAATTGATTCATCCAAAATTGTAGCAAAATATATTCTAAATATATTAACCGATAAAAACCTCCTCAATAAAGGAAAAATAAAAGGGCACCATTTTTATGTTTCAAACTATACAAGTTCTTTTGAGAAAAGTGCAAAATTCTTTTTTAACGAAGCTATTAAGCTCAAAGAAGTGACTCTATACTAAGCAGAAAACCAAGACGAATATTTCACATAATTTTCTGATGATTCTTTAATAAATCCTGCTATTTCTTTCTGATTTATATCTTTCACCTTTTTAGCCGGAACACCAGCATAAATTGTTCCTGATTTAATGCGAGTTCCTTTCAAAACAACAGCGCCTGCAGCTACAATGGAATTACTCTCTACAACAACCCCATCCATCAAAATTGCTCCCATTCCAATAAGTACATTATCATTTATTATACATCCATGAACCAATGCGTTATGTCCAATAGTAATATTATCACCTAAAATAGTAGGAGCTTTCTGATAAGTACAATGAATAACTACACCATCTTGTATGTTTACTTTACTACCTATCTTAATAAAATTTACATCTGCCCTTATAACTGCTGAAAACCAGACACTACAATGGTCCCCCATAGTTACTTCTCCTACTACTGTTGCATTTTCTGCCAAATAAACATTTTTACCAAAAACAGGACGCATACCTTTTACTTCTTTTATTAATGCCATACTATAGTTTGTTTGTATTTTTACACAAAAATAAACATTATGAATTATAGTATCTACGCTGAAAGCACACCAAATCCAGAAGTAATGAAATTTGTTGCAAACAGAATGCTTGCAGACAAAAGTGTTGAAATTAACACATTAAAAGATGCTAAAGGAATCTCGATAGCTGAAGAACTATTGAAATTCCCCTTTATAAAAAGCATCTATTTAAGCTCAAATTTTATATCTGTGTCAAAGATTGAAAATGTTAAATGGGAAGATATCGCAATGCAATTACGAGTTTTTATTGCAGATCATCTAAATAGTAATAAGATAAAAAATTACACTCAAAATATTCAAGAAAAAATTCCCAATTCTACAAAGTATTCTAATGAAAAAGAAGTGACTAATAGGAAATTTACTAGCGAAGAACTAAATATTGTAGAAATATTAGAAAAATATATTGCTCCGGCAATTGAAGCTGACGGAGGAGCGATAACCCTGAATTACTATAAAGATAATATTGTTTGTGTTGATTTAAAAGGTGCCTGTAGCGGTTGTCCTTCTTCAACTAGTACTCTTAAAGGAGGAATAGAAAACTTATTAAAGCAAAAAATAAACCCAAATATTGAAGTTATCTCTAATGAAAAATAAACTTTTGATGTTTTTCATACTTACATATTGCATTAATTTAAAAGCGCAAGAAAACAAAACTACTTTTGGATTACAATATAAACCAATAATTCCTGCTGCATATTTTAACTCATCTGAAATTACAAAAGACTCTAATGGATATAAATTTAATCTAAATCCAAAGTATAGTAATTCATTTGGGATGATACTAAGACAAAAAATAAATAATACATTTTCAATAGAATCTGGTATAAACTATATCCAAAGGAATTATCAACTTAAAATAATAAACAACGTAATTAATATAGAAGCAGAAACTTTTTTTGGTATAAGAACATATGAAGTCCCTTTACAATTTCTTATCTATGTGCGTGCATCTAAACATTGGCACCTTAATGTAGCATTTGGTATTTCGCACAATGTACTAACGTCTGATATTAAATCATATGCTAAAGAAAATACATATTTTTTTCAGAATACTTATAGAAAAAATGGAGGATATCGAGCCTTACTTGCAAATGTTGGGATGGAATATAGAACTAATAAAAAAGGATATTATTATATTGGCACTAGCTTACATAGACCTTGGAGAGAAATAGCCAGAAGCTATCCTGAATATAATGATGGGGAGCATATCTTTAATAACGAAAGCAACTTCTTTCTAGAGGTAATAGGATCCTTTATAACAATTGATTTACGATACTTTTTTGCAGAATAAAATAAATATACCCCCAAGAAGATCTAGGAGTGTAATTTTTCTTTTTTAGCTAATAACTCATTATCACTCTCGATGTTCTCTTCATCAGGCAAGCAGCAATCTACAGGGCAAACAGCTGCACACTGAGGTTCTTCATGAAAACCTATGCACTCTGTACATTTGTCTGTTGCTATATAAAAGGTTTCATCAGAGAATGCATCTCTTTCTTTATCATCTGCCATGGTAGTTCCATCAGATAATCTCCATGCCTCATCAGGGGGGTATATAGCTTGATTAGGACATTCTGGCTCACAAGCTTCACAATTAATACAATCTTCTGTTATTTTAATAGCCATTTATGCAAAATTAATATACAAAATTAATTGTTTATTATGATTTCATGCCAAACAAAACAAACTATTTATAAATTAACAATTGTTAAAAGAAAAGAGATTAGATGAATCAATTAATTAGTAAGTTGTTATTTTTGTCCTGAAAATAAAAAAGAATGATAAAAACAGATATTATTATTATTGGAGCAGGTCCAACTGGCCTATTCACTGTATTTGAAGCAGGATTACTAAAATTGAAATGCCATCTAATTGATGCTCTCCCTCAAGCCGGAGGACAATGCTCAGAGATATATCCAAAAAAACCTATTTATGATATACCAGGTTTTCCTGAAATATTAGCTGGTGATTTAACCAAAAATTTATTAGAACAATGTAAACAATTTGAACCAGGATTTACACTGGGGGAAAGAGCTGAAGATATATCAAAGAATGAAGAAGGGTTATTCATAGTAACGACAAATAAAGGAACCAGGCACCAAGCCCCTGTTGTCGCAATTGCTGGTGGTCTTGGAAGCTTTGAACCAAGAAAACCAATTCTAGAAAAAATTTCTTTTTATGAGGATAAAGGCATTGAATATATCATCAAAGACCCAGAAATTTATAGAAATAAAAAAGTTGTAATTGCTGGAGGTGGTGACTCAGCCTTAGATTGGAGTATATTTCTAGCAAATATAAATGCCGATGTAACGCTAGTGCACAGAAGAAATGAATTCCGTGGCGCATTAGATTCTGTAGAAAAAGTACGAGAATTAAAAAATGAAAATAAAATTAAAATCATAACTCCAGCACAAATTACTCAATTGAAAGGTGAAAAAAAACTGGAAAGCATTACTATATCTAAAGATGAAGTTGATACTGAGCATGAAGTTGATCATTTTATACCTCTTTTTGGGCTGTCTCCTAAACTAGGGCCTATTGCCAATTGGGGATTAGAGATAGAGAAAAATGCAATTAAAGTAGATACATTTGATTACCAAACTAATGTTAAAGGAATATTCGCAATTGGGGACATCAATACTTACCCAGGAAAATTGAAATTAATCTTATGCGGTTTTCACGAAGCTACATTAATGTGCCAATCAGCATATCAGATTATAAATCCTGGAAAGAAGAATATTTTTAGATATACTACCGTTAGTGGAATAGATGGTTTTGATGGCTCAAGAAAAGAAGCAAAAAAACCAGTTGTCCAAAGCATAAACGATTAAAAATGTCTGACATTAATCTCTTCATTAAAGATAGAGATGGGGAAACACATAAAGTATTAGCCCCAACCGATATGGCTATGAATTTAATGGAAGTTATTAAATCTTATGAAATAGCGCCAGAAGGGACTATCGGAATCTGCGGAGGGATAGCAATGTGCGCTTCTTGCCAATGCTATATAACATCTTCTAATCATTTGCCAGAAATGAGTGAAGATGAAGAGGCTATGCTTTCTGAAGCTTTTAATGTAAAAGAAAATAGCAGATTAAGCTGTCAGATATCTATTAACAAAGCTCTTGATGGGTTGTTATGTGAGTTAGCTCCGGAATAAATGTTTATATCGACAAATAACCTAGGAAGATACAGATTATAATTCTAAATATTTCTTTACATCTCCTCCCATTAACTCGTTTGCAGGATCTTCTAAACATTCTTTTATTCTAACCAAAAAACCAACAGATTCTTTCCCATCAATAACTCGATGATCATAAGATAAAGCCAGATACATTATAGGTCTAATTTCTATTTTTCCATTAATCGCGACAGGTCTTTCTACAATATTATGCATTCCAAGGATAGCGGACTGCGGAGGATTTATAATAGGTGTTGATAACATAGATCCAAATACTCCTCCATTAGTAATAGTAAAAGTGCCTCCAAGCATCTCATTAATGGTTATTTTACCATCTCTAGCTTTAGTTGCTAAATTCTTAATCTCTGATTCAATCTCTTGAAAATTCATCAATTCTGCATTTCTAAGAACAGGAACCATCAACCCTTTTGGGGCGCTCACAGCAATTCCTATATCTGCATAATTATAATGTATTACCTCATCACCTTCAATCATAGAATTTACGCCTCCAAAATCTGCCAATGACGTAGTGACAGCTTTAGTAAAAAATGACATAAAACCTAACCCAACCCCATATCGGTCCTTAAATCTTTCTTTATATTTCTTTCTAATCTGAAAAATTGCACTCATGTCTACTTCATTAAAAGTAGTAAGCATTGCTGTTTCATTCTTAACAGATACTAACCTGCTAGCAATTTTTCTTCTCAAAGAAGACATCTTTTGTCTAGAGTTACCTCTTAATCCATTATTAAAAGATTGATTTCTAATCTGAAGAATATCACTTTTTGTGATTTTTCCAGACTCACCAGTACCTTGAACTTCCTGTGTAGAAATATCCATATCGTTAATCATTGCAGATGCAAGTGGTGTTACTTTTAAATTTCCTGAAATTTTAGGAGATTTTACAACTGGTTTCTGAACCTTAGAAGGTATATCTTTATTAATCTCCTTATTTGAACTCCCTTCTGCAGAAGTATCGATAGTGCAAACAACCTCCCCAACTGTAACAATCTCTCCATCTTCCACAAGAATTCTAATCACACCACTTTTTTCAGCTGGCAATTCTAAGGTTGCCTTATCAGAATCAATTTCTGCAATAGACTGGTCCTGTTCTACATAATCACCATCTTTAACTAACCATTCTACAATTTCCACCTCTGAGATAGACTCTCCAGGGCTTGGAACTTTCATTTCTAACAACATCTCTTATTTTTTAAAAACTTCATCTATAATTTCTTTTTGCTGCACAATTGACTTTTTAATTGATCCAGTAGCTGTTGCTGCTGAAGGCTTCCTTGAAATAACTTCAATTCCAAATTTATATAACTCAGATAAAATAAAATTCCAAGCACCCATATTTTTTGGCTCTTCTTGAACCCAGAAAACTTGCTTAGCATGATATTTTTTAATCAATTTTTCTATCATTTTCGTATCTAATGGAAACAATTGTTCTATTCTAACGATAGCTATATTATTAATGCCTTCTTCTTCTCTTCTTGATAACAACTCATAATAAATCTTTCCACTACAAAAAACTAATTTATCCGTTGGCGTGGAAATACTTGTATCATCAATAATATGTTCAAATTTTCCTTCTGCTAAATCAAGCATGGAAGATACACATTTAGGATGTCTAAGCAAACTCTTAGGTGTAAATACAATTAATGGCTTTCTATAACTCCTCTTTAACTGACGCCTAATTACGTGGTAAAAATTTGCTGGCGTAGTACAATTAACAATCTGCATATTATACTTAGCGCACATTTGTAAATATCTTTCTATCCTTGCCGAAGAATGTTCAGCCCCCTGTCCTTCATATCCATGAGGTAATAATACAACTAGACCACTCATTACCTTCCATTTATCCTCAGCACAAGATATAAATTGATCTAGCATGATTTGCGCTCCATTTGAGAAATCGCCAAATTGAGCTTCCCAAATTGTAAGAGAGTTTGGTCTTGCTATAGAGTACCCATAATCAAATCCAAGAACCCCATATTCTGAAAGCAACGAATTATAAACATAAAAATTTGCCTTATCACTAATATCATTTAATGGTGACACCTCTTCTTCTGACTGTTCTACTTTGAATATTGCATGCCTGTGGGAAAATGTTCCTCTCTCAACATCTTGACCACTTAATCTAATGTCATGCCCCTCATCTAATAGTGAAGCATATGATAATAACTCTACAATACCCCAGTCTAAAATATCTAAAGTTTCTACCATTTTTTTTCTTTCCGCAAGTAATTTTCTAGTTTTCTTAAATAATTTTTCAGAATTTGGAAATTCATATAAATGCTTTGCTAACTTTTTTAATCTACTATGATTAAGATTTGTTTTAGAAGACCCAGAAAAAACAACATCAAAATTTCTTTTAATATCAATCCACTCTTCTTTCAAAAAATGCGTAATCTTTGCTTTCTTAATTTCTTTAGCTTCATCAAACCTATCTTGCAATAAAGATTGAAATTCTTTCTCTAATTCTTTCGCTATTTCTGTTTCTACGACCCCCTCACTCATTAATTTATGTTTATAAATTTCGCGAGGATTTTTATGCTTTGAAATTATGTCATATAGTTTTGGTTGTGTAAAGCGAGGCTCGTCTCCTTCATTATGGCCATATTTTCGATAACATAATAAATCAATAAATACATCCTTATGATACTTCTGTCTATACTCTACAGCTATCTGCAAAGCATGAACTACGGCCTCTACATCATCTCCATTTACATGAATTACTGGAGAAAGTGTAACTTTTGCCACATCTGTACAATAAGTACTTGACCTAGCATCTAAATAATTTGTAGTAAATCCAACCTGATTATTTACTGCAATATGTATAGTTCCTCCTGTTTTATATCCATCCAGTTGTGCCATTTGAATAATTTCATAAACGACTCCTTGTCCTGCAAGTGCAGCATCCCCATGCAATAAAACAGGTAAGACTTTTGTAAAATCTCCTTCATATTGATTGTCAAGTTTAGCTCGAGCAATTCCTTCTACAACAGGATTAACAGCTTCAAGATGAGATGGGTTAGGTGTTAAATTCAACTTTACATTGTTCCCATTATTACATTGCTGAATAGATGTAAAGCCTAAATGATATTTAACATCTCCTGAAATTAAATCATCCTCATACATCTTTCCTTCAAATTCAGAAAAAATTTCTTTGTAGGTTTTATTAAATATATTTGCCAACACATTTAATCTACCTCTATGAGCCATTCCCATAATAAACTCCTCAACACCTAGCCTTGAACTGTGCTCAACTAAAGCATCTAAAGCAGGAATTAAAGATTCTGCTCCTTCTAAAGAAAACCTTTTTTGACCTACAAATTTTTTATGTAAAAAACTCTCAAAAGCAACCGCCTGATTTAACTTATGGAGGATATGTTTCTTCTCTTTTACCGCAAAATTAGGCGTATTTGAATTCTGATGCAAGCGATTTTTAATCCATTCTATCTCATCTGGATTACGAATATACATGTACTCAATTCCTATTGATTGGCAATATACTTTCTCTAAATGCTGGATTATTTTTTTTAAGCTGCACGGCCCTATACCTACTTGAGTTCCAGCCTGGAATTCAATGTCTAAATCAGCCTTGTCTAATCCAAAATTACCAATATCAAGAGTAGGATTGTACTTTCTTCTTTCTCTTACTGGATTTGTTTTAGTAAATAAATGACCTCTTTTCCTATAAGCATCTATTAAATTAATAACCTTAAATTCCTTTTGAAAATAAAGTGGAATATCATCTTTAGAATATTCCTCTTTGGCAAAATCATACCCCTTAAAAAAATCACCCCATTCTTCTGCTACACTGCTAGGGTCATTTATAAATTTATTATACATATCGTCAATCATTGTTATATGTACAGATCCTAAAAATGAAAATTTATCCATTATTTATTAGTAAACTTATTAGACAAAATTATCCATTTTTTATAATATAGGCTACTTTATTATGACTTAACTTAATTATAAATAATCCTTTAAGAAACTCTTTCCATAAGTTGATTAGAAAATAAGACAAGAGGGGTCTTATTTATAGAATCAATAGCATCCAAATGTTTCATTGCTTTTGTATAAAAAGACCTCATCATATTAATGGTGTGTTTCTGAATCTCTAAATCTTCAAATATATCTTTTACAGCTTTAATCTTGCTTTCTGACTTATCATTGTTACTATAATGAAAATCTAGCTTACTCTTAGTTATATCATCTGCTATTTGCAAAGATTTTAAATATAGAAAAGTTTTTTTATTCGCTAAAATATCACCTCCAAGACGCTTTCCAAAAGCATCAACAGCGCCAAACACATCTAAAAGATCATCTTTCAACTGAAATGCTATTCCCATATTGATGCCAAACTCATATAAATGATTTTGCTCTTCTTCGTTAGCACCAGCAATAGCCGCACCTATCTTCAAAGATGCTGCTAAAAGTACAGCTGTTTTATACTCTATCATTATCATGTAGTCTTTAAGACATACATCAGATTGAGTTTCAAAATTCATATCTAACTGCTGTCCTTCGCATACTGTAACAGCTGCTTTACTAAAAATATCCATTACCTCCTGAAGTACGCTATTTTCTGATTTAGCTATTAACTGATAAGCTTGAATCATCATGACATCTCCAGATAAAATCGCTGTATTCGTATCCCACTTTTCATGTACTGTCTTATTCCCCCTTCTAATGGGAGCATTATCCATGATGTCATCATGTAATAGAGTGAAATTATGAAATAGCTCAATTCCTATAGCCGCAGGAATTGCCTCCCGAATATCTTCATTAAACAACTGATAACTCATTAAAAGTAATAGTGGACGAATCCTTTTTCCCCCTAATCCCATAATATATTCAATAGGATTATATAATAATGCTGGAGAATCTGGATAACCTAGATTTCCTATCTCTTGCTCAATAATTAAAGCTAATTCTTTTGATTCTTTCACGATTCTCTTAAAAGATCGACTAAATATTCTCCATATCCGCTCTTACGTAACGGCTCTGCAATTTCAAGTAATTTACTATCACTAATATATCCCATTCTATAAGCAGCCTCCTCAATACAACCAATCTTTCTTCCTTGCCTTTCCTCAATTAATTGCACATAATTATTAGCCTGCATTAAAGAAGAAAATGTTCCTGTATCTAACCAGGTTGTACCTCTTTCCAGCAGCTTTACATCTAACCTTCCTTGTTGTAAATAAGCTTTATTTACATCTGTAATTTCATATTCTCCTCTAGAAGATGGTCTAATCCCCTTAGCAATATTTACAACAGAATTATCGTAATAATACAAGCCTGGGACTGCATAATTAGATTTTGGATTAGAAGGCTTTTCTTCAATTGATACCGCTCTAAAATCTTTGTCAAACTCAACAACTCCATATCTCTCAGGGTCATGCACATGATAGCCAAAAACAATGCCTCCAACTACATCCTTACAATCCTCAAGTGTCTTAATTTTCATTTGAAAGATATTATCGCCAAGTATCAAACATACTTTGTCATCTCCAATAAAATCCTCTCCAATTACAAATGCTTGAGCCAATCCATTAGGCTCTTCTTGTACTTTATACTCTAACCTACAGCCTATTCTACTACCATCACCTAATAATTGTTTAAATAATGGAAGGTCATGAGGAGTGGAAATAATTAAAATTTCATTTATGCCGGAATACATTAAAGTAGATAATGGATAATAAATCATTGGCTTATCATAAATAGGCATCATCTGCTTACTTACCACAAGTGTAAGTGGGTGTAACCTTGTGCCGCTTCCTCCTGCTAGGATTATTCCTTTCATTCTTTTCTATATATTAAACTGTCATAATATCTGATTCTTTATCAGAGAAAATAACGTCTATTTTTGAAGAGTATGTGTTGGTTAAATCTTGAACAGATTCTTCAGCGTCTCTAACTAAATCTTCTGAAAGGCCCTGCTTTCCTAACTTCCTCATCTCATCATTAGCCTTCTGTCTAATATTTCTAACACTAACTTTTGCAGTCTCAATTTCTGCTTTAACTTGTTTTAGTAAAGCCCTTCTTCTTTCTTCTGTTAATGGAGGGACATTAATGATTACCTTCTCACCATTATTTGATGGGTTAAACCCAAGGTTTGCATCGATAATTGCTTGCTCTATATCAGCAATTATATTTTTATCAAAGGGCTGAACCGAAAGTGTTTGAGCATCAGTAGTAGATATATTTGCGGCTTGAGCTAATGGCGTTTGTGTGCCATAATAGTCTACCTTCACTACATTAAGCATTTGCGGGCTTGCCTTTCCTGCTCTAATCTTAGATAATGACCCCTCAAGACGTTTAACTGCTTCTTGCATTGCTTCTGTTGCAACATCAAGATTAAAATTAATTTCTTCTGTCATAATTTATTCTTTTGGTGATTCTACAAGAGTTCCTACATTTTGACCTTTACATACTTTTATAAGATTCCCTTCTATATTCATGTTAAAAACTTTTATTGGCAAATTATTCTCTTGACAAAGTGTAAATGCAGTCAAGTCCATAACGCTTAATTTCTTTTTTATTACATTATCAAAACTAATTGACTCATACTTTTGAGCTGAAGAATTTTTTTCAGGATCATCAGAATAAATTCCATCAACCCTAGTGCCTTTAAGAATTATATTTGCCTCTATCTCAATAGCCCGCAAAGTAGCAGCTGTGTCAGTTGTAAAATATGGGTTTCCTGTGCCGCCACCAAAAAGGACTACTCTGCCTTTCTGAAGGTGTCTCATTGCTTTTCTTCTAATATATGGCTCAGCAACCTGTTCCATTCTTATAGCAGTAAGAAGCCTTGTTTCTACGTCTATTGACTCCAAAGCTGATTGCAAAGCCATTCCATTTATAATAGTAGCTAGCATTCCCATATGATCTCCCTGAACTCTATCAAAACCTGCTCCTTCTGATTGTACTCCTCTATAAATATTGCCTCCGCCAATTACAACAGCGACTTCAACTCCTTGATCAATAATAGATTTAATATCATTTGCATACTTACTTAACATATTCGCATCAATACCATATGATTTTTTGCCCATTAAAGACTCCCCGCTTAGTTTCAAAAGTATTCTTTTATATTTCATATGCTTAAAAAGTTTTTCAAAGATAAACTAATTGAACTAAAGTAACTATTAATCAATAAACATAAAAAACCACCCTAAAAAAAGAGTGGTTTAAATTCTATTATTATATAAGATTAATTATCCTAGCGATACTCTCTTGAATGATGAGACAGAAACATCCCCATAAGTTACAATGTATTCAGCAACTTTTGTATTCTCATCCTTAATGAAAGTTTGATCTAATAAACACATTTCTTGATCTAAAGTTGTATTGTCTGAAATAAACCTTTCCATCTTGCCAGGAATAATCTTTTCCCAAATATGTTGTGGCTTTCCTTCCGACTCTAATTGTGATTCAATTGATAATTTTGCTTCAGTAAGAACTTCATCATTTAATTGCGCCATTGAAATATATTTTGGGATATTCTTTAAGGTTTTACCCAATCTTGCTAGCTCGACATTATCTTTTTCAATTACCGCAATCCTTGCTTCAGTTTCTGAAGCAACGAAGTCTGCATCAAAATCTTTATATGACAAAGTCGTTGCGCCCATTGAAGCTAATTGCATTGCCAAATCTTTTGATAATTCTGCCGCAGCATCAATAGCATTATCAAGGCCAACTAGCACAGCAATTTTACTACCATGTGTATAAGACCCAACATAATTTGCTTCTACTTTTTCAAATGCAGAAATTTCTATTTTTTCTCCTATAACACCCGTTTGCTCAATTAATTTATCTGCTACTGTCATCCCTCCAAAATCAGCTTCTAAAAAAGCATCTTTATTATCACAACTTAAGGCAATAGCAGCAAATGCACTTGCTAATTCTTTATATGAATCATTTTTAGCAACAAAATCTGTCTCACAAGCTAATACTATAGCGACACCGCAAGTATTTCCATCATTAATTTTTGTAATTGCCACTCCCTCACTGGCATTCCTATCGGCACGCTTAGCAGCAACTTTTTGTCCTTTTTTTCTTAGCACATCTATTGCGGCATCAAAATTTCCATCTGCCTCAACTAGTGCTTTTTTACAATCCATCATTCCAGCTCCTGTCTGCCTTCTTAATTTAGCTACATCAGCTGCTTTAATATCTGCCATTTTTTAATTTTTTAAAAATAATTTCTATCTTATTTCTCTTCAGAAATCTGTTTTGCTTTCTCTTTTTTCTCAACATTTCTAGCTTCTTGCTCCGCTCCTCTTTCCTCCAATCCCTCTGCAATAGCTTTTTTGATAATTAACAAGATACACTCAATAGATTTTGCTGCATCATCATTAGCTGGAATAGGGAAATTAACCAATTTAGGGTTAGTATTAGTATCCGTCATTGCGAACGAACGAATTGCTAAATGACCAGCTTCTGCTACTGCAATACGTTCTTTATTAATGTCTACAACAAAAATTGCTGCAGGCATCCTTGTCATATTTGCAATACTTCCTAAATTCAACTCTAACTTTGATCTTTGCCTGTCAATTTGAAGTCTTTCTCTTTTTGATAGACTATCAAAAGTCCCGTCTTCTTTCATCTTGTCAATCGTTTGCATTTTTTTAATTGACTTGCGTATAGTGGCAAAATTAGTTAGTAATCCTCCTGGCCATCTCTCGGTAATATAAGGCATATTAAGCTCTTTTGCAGTCTCTTCAACAATAGCTTTAGCCTGTTTCTTTGTAGCAACAAATAAAATCTTTTTTCCAGATTTTGCAATTTGCTTCATTGCTGCTGTAGCATCTTCAATCATTGCCACGCTTTTATTAAGATCTATAATATGAATTCCATTGCGCTCCATAAACACATAAGGAGCCATTGCTGGATTATACTTTTTCTTGAGATGTCCAAAATGAACACCTGCTTCTAATAATTCTTGAAAATTTGTTCTTGCCATGTTTACTTTCTTTTTAGTTAAGCAACTGCCCGGTAGAAGTAATTCACTTGTCCTTGCAGTTTAGATGCTAAACATTTATTAATAATTTGAGGATTATCTTTTAACCCACTGAAATTTCTTCCTTGCTTTTTTCTGTCCAGGCTTCTTTCTCTCAACCACTCTTGCGTCTCTAGTTAATAACCCTTCAGATTTTAAAGCCGATCTATTTTCAATGTCTAATTCACATAGTGCTCTTGAAATCGCTAACCGGATTGCCTCAGCCTGACCAGTAGTCCCTCCACCATCAACATGCGCTTTTACATCAAACTTTCCTAATAAATTAGATATTGAAAATGGTTGAGACAATTTATATTGCATTGTATCAACCGGAAAATACTCTTTATAGTCTTTTCCATTAACAATAATATTACCCTTGCCTTTTGACATGTATATTCTTGCTACGGCGGCCTTTCTTCTGCCAATTGTATGAATTTTATCCATAGTTTATTTCAAGTTGTTTAAATTAAGCTCCTTAGGCTTCTGAGCCTGTTTGTCATGTTCTAGATCTGGATATATATAGCAGTTTCTTAAAATTGCTGCTCCTAATTTATTTTTAGGCAACATCCCTTTTACGGCATGTCTTACCAAAGATGTTTGATCTTTAGCTAACATATCAGAAGGAGAAACTCTTTTTTGCCCTCCAGGATATCCTGTATGAGAAAAAATCCTCCTATCCGTCATCTTGTTTCCTGTCATAATCACCTTACCCGCATTAATAATTACTACGTAATCACCGCAATCAGCATGTGGAGTGAAATTTGTTTTATATTTACCTCGCAAAACCTTAGCGACCTTTGATGCCATTCTTCCCAGAGTCTGACCCTCAGCATCTACAACAAACCATTCTTTATTTGCTGTCTCTTTATTTGCTGATAATGTTTTATAACTTAATGTATCCACTTTAATATTTTTTTAAAATCCTTTTAATAAAAGGGGTGCAAAATTACACTTTTTTATATTTCTGCAAAATATTATCCCCTATTATTACTTATGATTCCCAACTCCTTTCCGATCTTAGTAAAAGCTACAATTGCTTTGTCTAAATCTTCAAAACTATGTTGTGCCGAAATCTGAACCCTAATTCTTGCTTGCTCTTTTGGAACAACAGGGAAAAAAAAACCTATTACATAAATACCTTCCTCTAATAATCTATTCGACATTTTCTGAGCTAATTTTGCATCATACAGCATGACAGGGACAATAGGATGAATCCCTTCTTTAATATCAAAACCTACAGTTGCCATTTTTTTTCTAAAGTAATTCGTGTTCTTTTCTAATCTGTCTCTCAAACTTGAACTTGCTGACAGTAAATCTATTACTTTAGAGGCGGCTCCAACAATAGATGGGGCTAAAGAATTAGAGAATAAATACGGGCGAGATTTCTGACGCAACATATCTATTATCTCTTGATGTCCCGAAGTAAAGCCACCCATAGCGCCTCCAAGCGCTTTTCCTAAAGTAGAGGTAATAATATCTACTCTCCCCATTACTCCATAATGCTCATGTGTACCTCTTCCATTTTTACCAATGAAACCCGTAGAGTGGGAGTCATCTACCATCACTAAAGCATTATATTTTTCAGATAAATCACATATTTTATCTAACTGCGCCAAGTATCCATCCATAGAGAAAACACCATCAGTAACAATAAGACGATTTTTTTGATTCTGCGCTTTAATCAATTGTGATTCTAAGTCAGACATATTATTATTTTCATATCGATAACGAACAGCCTTGCACAAACGCACTCCGTCAATAATTGAAGCATGATTCAAAGAGTCAGAAATAATAGCATCTTCTTTGCCAAGCAAAGGCTCAAAGACTCCACCATTTGCATCAAAAGCTGCTGCATATAATATAGTGTCTTCAGTTCCTAAAAAAGCGGAAATTTTTTTTTCTAAACCTTTATGAATATCCTGAGTTCCACAAATAAAACGAACAGAAGACATCCCATAACCATGCGTATCTAAAGTATCCTTTGCTGCTTTAATTACATCAGGATGTGAAGAGAGTCCTAAATAATTATTCGCACAAAAATTAAGCACCTCTTCTCCGGTTTTTACTCGAATAATAGATCCTTGAGGTGTCATGATTACTCTTTCGTCTTTATACAAACCCTCTTTCTTAATCTCTATAAGAGACCTCTTTAATTCTTGTTGTAATTTTCCATACATAATTTATTGTTTTAATAAACAAAACTAGGCAAAAAAAAAGGAGGACAATCCTCCTTTATATTTGCATAAATTCATATTAAACGACCCCTTGATCTAGCATAGCATCTGCTACTTTTACAAAGCCTGCAATATTTGCTCCTTTTACGTAATCAATATAAGGACCCTCAGTACCATATTCAACACATGAATCATGAATATCTTTCATAATTTGCTTCAATTTCAAATCAACTTCTTCTCGTGACCAGTTCATTCTAAGTGAATTTTGACTCATCTCCAGTCCTGAAGTTGCTACACCTCCAGCATTTGACGCCTTTCCTGGAGCAAACAGAACCTTTTCTTTTTGAAAGACCCCTATAGCCTCTGGAGTAGAAGGCATATTAGCTCCCTCGGAAACCAAAATACATCCATTACTAACTAATATTTTTGCATCTTCTTCATTTAGCTCGTTTTGAGTTGCACAAGGCAAAGCAATATCACAGCTTACTGCCCATGGTCTTCCTACATGAAACTCACAACTATATTTGTCGGCATATTCGTTAATCCTTCCTCTTTTAACATTCTTAAGATTCATTACAAATTCTAATTTATCTTCATCAATTCCATTTGGGTCATAAATATATCCTGAAGAATCGGAAAGAGTGACAACCTTTGCGCCAAGTTCAGTGGCTTTCTGACATGCATATTGAGCTACATTTCCAGAACCTGAAATGGAAACAGTCTTCCCTTCAAAAGAATCTCCTGTAACTGCCAACATGTTTTGAGCAAAATAAACGTTGCCGTAACCTGTAGCTTCTGGCCTAATTAAAGAGCCTCCCCAGCTCATTCCTTTTCCTGTTAAGACTCCTGTAAACTCATTTCTTATTCTTTTATATTGCCCAAACATAAATCCAATTTCTCGGCCTCCGACACCAATATCTCCTGCAGGGACATCAGTATCAGCACCAATATGACGAGAAAGCTCCGTCATAAAAGATTGGCAGAATCGCATTACCTCATTATCAGATTTTCCCTTAGGGTCAAAATTAGACCCTCCTTTTCCCCCACCCATTGGCAATGTTGTAAGAGAATTTTTAAATACTTGCTCGAAACCTAGAAACTTAAGAATCGAAAGATTTACTGAAGGATGAAACCTTAGCCCTCCTTTATAGGGGCCAATAGCAGAATTAAATTCAACTCTATACCCTCTATTTACTTGCGTTTTTCCGCTATCATCTAGCCATGGAACTCTAAACATCAATACTCGCTCAGGCTCTACCATTCTTTCCAACAACATCTTGTTATCATATTTAGCGGTTTTGCTCATAAAAGGGATAACCGCTTCTGCAACCTCCTCTACCGCTTGTAAAAATTCTTTTTCATTTGGGTTCTTTTCAATTACCCCCTTCATAAAATCATGAACTTTTTGTTCCATTATAATTAATATTTAAAATTAGTGTACTCAATTAAAAACATGTGGCAAATGTATATTATTTTTTAATTAACAAATATGCTTTATTAAGACTTATTATGTTTTTTTTACAGCTCTATCAAGTGTCGTTCAAATTTCTATCTTTGTAAAAACTATCTTTATTAAATACATGAAAAAGATTTATACAACATTTATACTAAGCATCTTTTTTGCAACTTTAACTGCTCAAACAATAACAGGAATAATAACTGATGAAATCACTAAAGAAGCCCTAATTGGAGTAAATATAATATTAGAAAGTGGAGATGGGACATCATCTGATATTGATGGAAAATACTCATTAGAATTAAAAAATGGAACTAATAATTGGACGGGGACAGACGCTAAAGTCACTTTCAAGTATATTGGCTATAAAAATGTTATAAAAACAATCTCTTTTTCAAAAAATGAAACTAAAAACATTAATGTTAGCCTTTCTCCTTCTTCAGAACAATTAAGTACTGTTGTAGTTTCTGCAGGAAGATTTGAACAGAAAATTGAAGAAATTACCGTGTCAATGGAAGTAATAAAGCCATCACTTATTGAGAATAAAAACACTACAGATATTCAAACTGCCATGGATCAAATACCAGGGGTAAATATTACTGATGGACAAGCTAACATTAGAGGAGGAAGCGGGTGGAGCTATGGGGCAGGAACAAGAGTATTAGTGTTAGTAGATGACATGCCTCTTATCTCTGGAGATGCGGGTCAGGTCCAATGGAAGCTAATCGCTACAGAAAATATAAATCAAGTAGAAGTAATTAAAGGTGCTGCTTCTGCACTTTATGGTTCTTCTGCACTAAATGGCATTATAAATATAAGAACTGCCTTTCCTAGTCAAGAAGATATTAATAAAAACAAACTACCTGGATACACAAAAGTAAATATGCATTTTGGCATAATTGACAAGGCTAAAAGAGAAGAATTAAATTGGAGTGAAAAAACGCGTTATTTTAGAGGGGTAGAGTTCTTACAAGCAATGAAGTTTGACAACCTAGACCTATCATTTGGAGGAAATATATTTAAAGATGATGGCTATAGAGAAGGAGAAATAATAGACAGAAAGAGATTTAATATAAATTCCACTTACAGAAGCAAAGAAATCACAGGACTCTCATATGGATTAAATGGTAATTTTTTATTTCAAACTAGTGGTTCAGTATTAATATGGAAAAGTTTAGATGAAGCCTATATTCCACTTGGAAATGAAATTACAACAACTAATGGAGATACTTATAATATTGACCCTTTTGTGACATATATAGATGGGGAAAATCGCCATTCTCTTAAAACAAGATATCTCAAGGTAATCAATGATAACAGCACAAAGGGAGAAGATAATAATCAAGATAATGAATCTGAGATTTATTATAGCGACTATCAATGGCAAAGGAACATAGAAGAACTTAGATTACGTATAACAACCGGTACTACTAATGAAATTGTATATGGACGTTCTGACCTATTCCAAGGAAACAACTCAAGAAAAAACCATTCCTTATATACTCAGGTAGACAAAAAATGGAATCGATTAAATTTATCATTAGGAGCAAGATATGAGATGTTTAGTATTGATTCTGAAACTATGCATTTAATAGATGGCGATTCTATAAACCACTTTGCAGCTGGCAAACCTGTTTTGAGAGCAGGTGTAAATTATCAACTAGGAGAATACACTTTTCTGCGTTCTTCATTGGGACAAGGGTATCGCTTCCCATCAATGGCGGAACTATTTATCACTGCCAATCAATCTGGTCTGGAAATATATCCAAACCCTGACTTAAAGCCAGAAAGTGGCTGGAGTGCAGAAATAGGGATTAAACAGGCATTAAAGATTGGAGATTGGGTCGGATATTTAGATATTGCCGGATTCTTAATGCAGTATGACGACATGATGGAATTCAGTTTTGGGCAATGGGGAGCGCTAACAGATCCAATGGCTGGGCTAGGTTTTAAATCAATAAACATAGGCAAAACACAAATTGCAGGAGTTGAGTTTAGTACAACCGGGCAAGGCAAAATAACAAATAACCTTACGATGAACTTTTTAGCAGGATACACTTTTATGGATGCTAGCTCTCTGGAACCAGATGAGATATATGCAACGGGAACTTATGGTGCAGAGTACACATATAACAATAGTAGTTCTGACCCTACAACATTAAAATATAGATATAAACATATTGCTAAAATTGATGCCGAGCTGGCACATAAAAAAATATCAATCGGCACAAGCTTTAGATATAATAGTTTCATGGAAAATATAGATTGGATTTTCACATCCACAACAATTAATGGTAATTATGAAGATAATCCATTAAGAGATGACCAAAGCACATGGCCTGGTGGTAATGTGGTATTTGATACTGATCCTGGAATGATTCCTGGAATTAATGCCGCTAGAGAAAAATTTTCAGGAGGAGATTTTATTATTGATGCAAGAATAGGATATCAAGTTAATCATATATTAAGATGTGGGTTTGTAGTAAACAATCTACTAAACAGGGAATATATGACACGGCCAGCAACAATGATGCCTCCAAGGACTTTTGCCTTTCAATGTAATTTCAAGATTTAATGACCGTCACAGGAGTTATCCCAGCTAGATATGGGTCTACTAGATATCCTGGAAAGCCATTAGCAAATATTCTTGGCAAAAGCATGATACAGCGAGTCTATGAACAATGCTCTAAATGTCAAGAACTAAATTCAGTCATTGTAGCCACTGATGATAACCGAATACTAAATCATGTTTTAGAATTCGGAGGAAAAGCTGTAATGACATCAAAGAAGCACCAATCAGGCACAGAAAGGTGTAATGAAATTCTCAACAAACTAAGCCTAAGCACTGATATATTAATAAATATACAAGGAGATGAGCCATTAATAAACCCATTGCAAATAAAGGAGGTAATTACTCTTTTCAATAATCACAATATTGAGATAGCAACATTAGCGAGAAAAATTGATGACAGAAAAATTCTTCACCATAAACATAGGCCTAAAGTTATTATTGATAAAAATGAATATGCTCTTAATTTTAGCAGAAAAATTACTAGCATTGAATCTGAAAAAACATATTATGAACATATTGGGATTTACGGCTACAAAAAAGAAACTCTAGCTAAAATTTCCCAATTACCTGAAAGCAGTAATGAAAGAGAGGAAAAATTAGAACAATTAAGGTGGCTTGACAACAATTATAATATTAAGGTGGGAATTACAAATTTTCAGTCATTTGCCGTAGACACTCCTGAGGATGTTGAGGAAATCAAACGCCAAATGAGATAAAATGTTTAATTTCGCATTATGAAAAGAACAGTAGAAAAATATATCTCAGAATTATTGTTTTTGCATGATTGTGTAATTATTCCAAGATTTGGAGGTTTTATAACTAGAAAAAGGCCAGCTAAGTTAAATTCCACTACAGGCACATTATTACCCCCATCAAAACACATCCTATTTAATTCGAAACTTACAAATAATGATGGGCTACTTATCTCACATATTGCAAGTCAAGAAGAAATATCTCAAGATTCTGCAAAAAAAAATGTTGAGACATTCTCAAAAGAAAGCAGTGAAAAACTTGCTAATTCAATGGCATTACGTATTACAAACATCGGACTATTGACTCTTGGCAAGGAAGGAAATATCATTTTTTCACAAGATGAAAAAATTAATTACAGTTTAGATGAATTTGGACTTGCATCCACTACACAAAGACCAATCAAAAGAGAGGAAAAATTAGAACAGGAAATTACATCAACTATTTCCGCTGTTAAAAGTACAAGAACAAACACTAGTTTTTTGTTAAGAGCTGCTGCTGTAATTATACCACTTGTTGCAATTTCTTATTTAAGTATTTCTCATGAAGAAAAAATTAACACCGTATACTCTCAGATGGCGACACTAAACCCATTCTCTAAAGCAGAAAAAGTAGAAGTAAATCCTTTAATGACGCCTGAAAAAGAGAATGAAATTATTACTGAATCTATAGAAAGCAAGAAAGATATTGTGGTGCCACATGCATCGAGCAATCAAAAACACACTTATTATATTATTGCTGGCGCTTTTGTTGAGCCAAGAAATGCCAATAACATGCTTAAAAAACTCAATAGATGGGAATATGATGCTGAAATTGTTGAAGGAGATAATCTGTTAAGAGTTAGCTATAGTACTTTTGACAATAGGAGTGAAGCTATTCTAGCATTAAACAAAATCAAGCAAGAAAATCCTGCAGCTTGGTTGCTGAAAAAATAAACTATGAGCTCAAAAACGCCAAGTCAATCAAAGGCAATATTAACCGAAATAGTTTTGCCAAATGACACTAACAATCTAAATAATTTAATGGGAGGAAGACTTCTGCATTGGATGGATATTGCATCCGCTATTACGGCTCACAGGCACTGTAACCGAACCTGTGTAACAGCTGCAGTCAACAATGTTTCTTTTGAACATCCCATACCAAGAGGAAGCATTGTAACACTAGAAGCAAATATCTCAAGAGCATTCTCATCTTCAATGGAAATATTTATTGATGTGTGGATTGAAGACAAATTATCAGGGAGTAAAACAAAATGTAATGAAGCGATTTATACATTCGTAGCTGTAGACTCTATGGGGAAACCTGCAAAAGTTCCTGAGGTATTGCCAGAAACAAAATTAGAAAAAATAAGATTTGATGGAGCTCTCAGAAGAAGACAGCTCTCTCTTATATTAGCAGGAAAACTAAAAGCAGATGATGCTTCTGAATTAAAGGCTTTATTTAAGTAATCTTATAATAGCCTTATAAATATCTTCAGAAGCAATCTCCTTAATACACCCCTTTGATTCAAATTTACAATATTTACCATGTTTTGAACATGGTTTATCTGACAAATGTGTAATGACACTCTCAGATATATTCTTCGGCATATAAGCCCCAAATCCTAAAGATGGTTTTGTACAACCCCAAAAAGAAATTATTGGGTTGTCAAATGCTGATGCGATATGCATCATTCCTGTATCATTAGTTAATACAAGACTACTATTCTTAACTAAATAAGCTGATTCTTCAATAGATGTCTCTCCACAAAAATCATATACATTATCAGATTTAATACTCGCTATGATTTCAGTACTAAGTGCTTTCTCATTACTTGCTCCTATTAATATAACAGGTATTTCCAACTGAGATATAACATCAGAAATTTGTATAACAGATAATTTTTTTCTCTCATGAGCACCACCTATGCACCAGCAAATATAATCTTGATCTATATTGAAATTGATATCGAAAGAATCAGGAAGAAAATAATCAAGTCCCTTGTTGTCATTGTAGACATTTAGCTTATTAACTGTTTTAAAATATCTATCAACTATATGGTTATTTAATAAATCTATGCCAAAATATATTAAGATATACCTCTTCAAGTTTTCCTTTGAAAAAACAAATGACTTAGCCCCTAGCGCTAAACGCAATTTAAAAGATTTAAGATTATTCTGGAGATCAACAACAAAATCATATTCCTTAGAACGCAAAATTTGCATTATATATTCTGATGAATCAGTAAGCGCAAATATATCTCGTATATTAGGATTGCGAACAAGCAATCTCTCATATTTATTCTTGGTTAAAAAGTCTATCTCACTATTAAGCTGTTGTTTCAAACATCTTATAATAGGAGTAGTTAATATTATATCTCCTATAGAGCTAAACCTTATAACTAATATTTTAAGTTTCTTAGGCACTGTGTAAAATTATATAATTTATCCTAATTTTGCACCTGATGAAATTTATTGATACTCATAGCCATTTATACAGCGAACAATTTGACAAAGACAGATCGAAAGTTGTTCTGGATGCAATAGCAGCAGGAGTAACCTCAATACTACTGCCAAACATATCATGTAAATATACTTCTAAAATGCTTGCGCTTTGTAAAGAATTCCCAAAAAATTGTTATCCAATGATAGGCCTGCACCCTTGTGATGTAACAGAAGAGAATTATGCTAACGAAATTTCACATGTAGAAAAAGAGATAAAGAAAAAAAAATATATCGCTGTCGGGGAAATAGGACTTGACCTTCACTGGGACAAGAGCACGCTCGAGATTCAAAAAAAAGCTTTCATTTATCAAATAAGGATAGCTAAAAAACATAAGCTGCCTATTGTAATTCATGTTCGTGATTCTTTTAATCAAGCCATTGAAATAGTTGAAGAGCTTAATGACAAGAGCCTAAGAGGAGTCTTTCATTGCTTTACAGGGGATATTAATGATGCGAAAAGAATTATCAACTTAGAAGGATTCTATCTTGGTATTGGCGGTATCATAACATTCAAAAACTCAGGATTATCCGAAAGCATAAAAGCAATTGACCTAAAAAATATAATATTAGAAACAGATGCCCCTTATCTAGCTCCAAGTCCATTCCGAGGGAAAAGAAATGAAAGCAAGCTCCTTATAAATATTGCAGAAAAAATGGCAGAAATATATAATCTTAATATTGAAGATATTGCTAAGATTACAACTAAAAATGCTGAGCACTTATTCCAATTATGAAAACTAAAATACTACTAATTTATACTGGAGGAACTATTGGGATGACAAGAGACAATACTTCAAACACTCTTGTTCCTTTTAATTTTGAAAATGTTCTAGATGCAATTCCTGAATTAAAAACTGAACAAATCTCTCTAAATAATATTAGTACAAAAACTCCTATCGACTCTAGCAACATAAATCATGAAAATTGGATTGAGATTACACGTATAATAAAAGAAAATTATACTCATTATGATAGTTTCATAGTTTTACATGGAACAGATACAATGGCCTATACTGCTTCTGCGCTTAGTTTTATGTTAGATAATCTAAGTAAGGCAGTAATTCTCACTGGGTCTCAAATTCCAATTGGAGAAAGAAGAACAGATGCAAAAGAAAATTTAATCACTTCAATTGAGATTGCATCATCAAAAAAGGTAAATGAGGTTTGTATTTATTTTGAAAATCAACTTTATCGAGGAAATCGAACAGTTAAAGTAAATACTGAACATTTTGAAGCATTCTGCTCCCCTAACTTTCCTGTTTTAGCAGAAGTTGGTGTAAAAATAAAATACAACTACTCATTCAAGAAAAAAAGTGGAGAATTCAAGGCTCATAATCAAATATCAAACAATGTAGCTATTCTAAAAATGTTTCCAGGCATAAAGGCAAAAACTATTCAAGCTGTCATTGATAGTGCAAAAGGAATTGTAATAGAAAGTTTTGGTTCTGGCAATGCCCCAACTTCTAAAAAATTATCACAAATACTTAATCAAGCAAATAAAGATGGGAAAATCTTAGTAAATACTACACAATGTTTATACGGAAGTGCTGTTTTAGGAGACTATCAAACAAGTCTCCCTCTTAAAGAAGCAGGTGTAATTTGTGGAAAAGATATGACTACTGAAGCTGCCATAACTAAATTAATGTTTCTTTTAGATACTGGCTTTACTGACTCAGAAATCAAAACTGAAGTGCAAAAAAATATAAGAGGTGAAATAAGTAGTTAATTTATAAATTTGCTAATTATTGGTGAGGTGGCCGAGTGGCTTAAGGCGCACGCTTGGAAAGCGTGTAAACGGGAAACTGTTTCGGGGGTTCGAATCCCTTCCTCACCGCAAACCAAACCAAGAAGCCCTTGTTTATCAATGATTTACAAGGGTTTTATTTTTTATGTTGTCATATTTGTTGTCGTTTTAGAGCGAATACATAGCTTTATTCCTCTTCTTCAGTATCTACAAAGTTAATGTTAATGCTAATAGGCTCTATTTCCTCCACCTCTTCATAAGCTTTTACCTTTCCAATTGAATAAGGAAGTAGCTTAGAGATTGCATTAATATACTCTGTAGGACTGTCTATCTTATCTAGCATCTCCATTATCTTGTTTCCGTCAATTGCTTGGCTTATATGCTCTCTTATGAGCTTAGTAGTAGTGCTTACTG
>Ga0315315_10000670_pt1 | contig 29588 bp, 37 predicted proteins | sample M140m3416metaG_FD_203699 | JGI IMG/M metagenome (GOLD analysis project Ga0315315, IMG submission 203699) | Ammonia-oxidizing marine archaeal communities from Monterey Bay, California, United States - M1 40m 3416 | ecosystem: Environmental > Aquatic > Marine > Intertidal zone | place: USA... | reverse complement strand
TGATTTTGCCTGATCCTGAATCGTAACAAGCTCCAACAGAATAACAAGTACTGCTGCTGAACGGCTGAAATGCTGAACTAAAGCTTATTGACGTACCGCTAACCGTTCCTATTTTTTGGTAGGCTATGTTGTTTGCGGAATATGTAACAACAATTTTATCTAGGCCTGAGTGGTAGTCCGTACTGTTTCCAAATTCGGTAGAAAGCACTGCCCCTGAGTGAAACACAACAGGAGTGCCAAAACTAATTGATGTGCCAGATATTGTTCCGACTACGGCTGTACCATATGAGCTATTGTTTGCGTCAACGTAACAGTAGATTACTTTATTATTTGCAGTATCATAGCAGCCACCACAACTATATTTTGAATACTCACTCCCTGTTAGTTCTACTTGAGATCCAATAGATGTCGATTGCGATCCAGATACGGCTGATACTGTTCCGTCAGAATTAACCACTACTGTATCGCCGTTAGCCAGAGTACCACTAGCCACAGCTTCTAATGAACCGCCGCCGCCACCACCAGCGGCATCAGCAAACTCTAACGCATTAGCCCCGCTATTCATCTGCAAAACTTGACCCGCTGTGCCTAAGCTTGAAGGAGTGTCAGATAGGTCTACTATATTATTAGGAGTGCTGGCGAGCGAACCGTGTTCGACCACCTCAACAACATCGTTAGCTACAAAAGCTGAGAAGCCTGTGATCGAAGTACCGTTAGTTGCTGTGAAATCTACGCCACCGCCTCTAAGCTTAACACCGTTCTTGTAGACCGCCACTTTGTCGGCTGTGTAGTCTACAGTTACTGAAGTTGCCCCCGTAGTGACCGTAGGAAACGTACTGGCATACGGACTAGCAAACGGTGCGCCATATTCAACAACTTCTACAATATCGCCTACAGCCGCTGCGCTAATAGTAATCTGCGTATCAGTGGCTGTTACCTCGCTGTCTGGTAGCTTAACACCGTTGAGAAACACTGAGATATTTTCAGCTTTCCAAGTGCCGGTAAAAACAGTTTGGTTAGCTGTAGCTACAGTTTTAGTCGTGGTAATTGGCTCTAAAGAGCCGCCAGAAGAACTGCTTCCACTAGCCGTAACAACGCCAGAGCCATCTATGCTAAGACCAGTGCCGATCTTAATCCCGCCAAGCGCAGAGCTAGAGGCGGTAGGCAGAACATAGTTATTGGCACTGGTAGCTACGCCATCTAGCTTTGTCTTATCAGACGATGACATAAGGCCAGCGGCTGATGTTGTGGCGTTAGAGTAGCTAGTAATATCGCTGTGGTTGCCTAACCTGATCCAACTACCACCATGAGCAAAATACATAGCTCCATCGCCATGCACATGAGCTATACGGCCATGATTGCTTGAGGCTGATGGTAAGTCGCTGGTGGAACTATAGACCTCAACGTATTGCAGATCCTCTGCCGCTGGGCTGATAAAGACCTTGGCACTACCAGACAGATTAAGCAAGCTGCTCGTACTGGAGCTAGTTAAGGACCGTGTGAGAGTAGTACCTGAGTGTGTATAGGTTCCTGTGCCAATCTCCCAAGCTGTACCATCTTCAATAACATATCGAATGGTTTCACTGTTAAGAGAAGAAGGCACTGTTTGAAACCCAGACTCTGCGGAGCCTAGGGTGACTGTACCTGTGCCAGTAGTAGACGTAGCTACCTTTACACGATCTGCGAACTTAGCCATTTAAGAGCCTATTATGATGGGTCTGGGATACCGATATCAAACGTAGCTAATGAGAAAGAGTTACCACTTGTCACAGCCTGAGAAGCCGATAGAGCGCCAGTTACCAAGAGACGAGTACCGTCTACAATAGCGTAGTGACTTGCAGTGCCTGTGTCTGTAACAGAACCTGTAGTAACAGCAGGTACAGCCACCTTACGGCCACCACCGCTTGCTGTTCTGTCTACTGCAGCAGGGATAGAAACAGCTACGTTACCTAAATCGTAAGTAGCGGTAGCTTCTGTGCGTGTTGTAGCTTCTTGTGAAGTAATGTAAATTGTTGTTGTAGCAGTGTTGAGCACGTTCAACCCACTATCAAAGATATCGTTAGCTAAAAAAGCCATTAGTCAGTTTCCTTTTGTGTTTGAGTTGACCCTACATCTGGGTCGTATCGAAGTTCAGCAATGTCCATAAGGTCTTGAATAACCTCTGGGTGATCACTGACGTTAATATCTGCACCATTTAGGTTTCGTAGGAAACCTGCAATTTCTCTTAAGTCGTGTGGTGCAACATCCCCAGCCACAACCTGTGGCATAAGGTCATAGTTCAGACCGTTCAACTCCCAGAGGCGCTCGACAAGCTGCTTGTTAAGGACATCTACAATAGCTTGGATATAACTCTCTAATGCACGGAGGAACAAGTCTGTCTTACTCTTGGATAGGGCATAAGAGCCAGTATTGCCGCCACCAAGCATAAGAAACTCTGAAAGGACGCTACGGGCTATATCGTGTTGATAGCGTCTTACTACGGGGTCTATATCAATATTACGAGTACCGTTAGAAGACATAAGCTCTACATCTACCAGTTTATGGTTGGTAGGCGCTCCGTCTTTATCGGGATAGGTGTCGGAAGGCAGTATAATGTACCCTTGCTCATTGAACTTGACGTCTCTGAGAATGCCTTGCAGGTTATTGACAAATCCAGATTGGGCCGCTGTGGCATCCCCTGACAAGTACTCAGCAGGGATACGAGCAACAGGGATACCAGCAAGTTCCCTCTCAACTGCTATGGCCTCAATAGACTGTAGGTTATTGACATATTCATAAGAAGTATAAGCATTGCGAAGTATAGAGCGGCCAGCAGGGTCACCATTAAGCGATGTCGTGCGGTAGTACAGACTTTTACGAGTAGGTATATAATTAGTGTTGTTATAGCGCGAACCATCCTGATATATACCTAAAACATCACCAGTTTGGTTATCTACATCAAACCTAGAGATTGTCCAAGGCGCACGAATAGCAATCTTGCGTACACCCATACGGCCATCAGAATACTTAGAGCGGCCTTTGTCGCTTCTTGTAGTAGGGCCAGTACGTCTTTTATAAACGACTTCAAACCAAGCAAAACCGTAAGACAAGCTCGAAAGAGCTTCAGCAACATGGTCATCAAGAGTGTGGTCCATGTCATCAAGGACACTTTCAACAAACTCAGCTTCTCTTTTAGCTTGTGGGGTATCATTGGCTGGCATTACCTTTAAGTCTACGTCACGAAGGACTTGTTCTGTAGCATACATAACAGCACCTATGGTGCTATCGTTATCTCTCATCTCACGGTACTTGCGTATAGCTTTCTTGCCACGAAGCTCAGGTAGAAACTCATCAGCCCTTATCTGACCATTAGAGGTGTTGTCACCTGCTACACCTAATATCTTCTTGGCCTCTGTTTCTGAGAGCTTCTTAGCCATTACCGTAATCCTTTGGCGCTACTATACGCTAGTTTCAGCGTAGGTTTTGCGTAGCCATTCAATGAGAGGTCCGTTATAGCCCAAACTAAAGCATCAAGACGGTCTGGTGAGCCTATGGACCCTAGAGGTTCCCACTGTACCATCTGATCTTCTAAGTCGTTTAATCCCTTTACGTGTCTAACTTTGTCTTGCTCATATAGAGCAGATACTGGTTCAGCCCGTGCCATCTTCCCTCTGGAGGCATGGACGAGCTTTACTGGGACTGTTTCATCTTCTGTGTGTAAGGTGTGGCGAACCATATCGCCACCTTGGTTACGTTCTGCAACAATACGGTCTGCCATGTGCTCTCTGTAGAGGTCTACGGCTTTAGCTGCCCATTGCTGAGGAGTGTATCTACCTGTGTGATCTTCTAGGACGTAAGCTCTACCGTTGACATCTACACCAGCTACAACAATACCAGTCATGTCACTTTCTGCATTTGCAGTAACTGCGGGGTCTATGGATACCACTATACGATTAAGAGTGGGAACATCATCTTTGTCTACCTCACAGGAGGCTAAGAGAGTTCTATTCCATAGAGCGCCTGACGCTTCGTCCAGGATTTCGGCGTAAAGTTCTTGGCGACCAAGGCGGGTGCCTTCATAGGTCTTACGGACTGCGTCGAGGAAAGTATCAGCAAGATTAGCAGCGTTATCATAAGTACTGCCGGTAGAGACTGTCGTTTTATCATCATCTAATATAGTTCTAATGAGTTTGGTTGTCTTTGGTGTCGTAGTGACAAATACTTGTGGTCTACGTCCAAGTCGTAGACCAAACTGTAGCATATCCCAAGTTTCTTGTGCGTTTCTCCATGCACAGAGTTCGTCAGTCCATGCAGAGTAGGCTTGTGGACCCCTGAGTCTTTCTGGGTCTTCAGCAGAGAAAAATACAGCTTTAGCTCCATTCTCCCAAGTGAGTGTATTATTAGTGGGAGACCATATGGGTAATCCTAGATGACTACCTCTATAGGATTTATCTCCCTTCCAACATACATTAATAAGACCTGAGTCACCTTCGACCATAACTCGTCTTACATCACCTTTAGTAGGAGCTACACAGTGGACTATCTTATCGCCCTTCTTAATCCTGTGTCTTACCCACTCAGCACCGGCTCTAGTCTTACCCCAGCCCCTGCCAGCTAGAGCTACCCATATATTCCAGTTGCCTTTAGGTTCTAGCTGCTCTGGTCTAGCCCAGAACTCCCAAGAGTGCTGCAGTTCTTCTGTTTTCTCAGGTCCAAGTTGTTTTAGTGCAGCTGCAACCTCAGCATCTGGTAGATCTCTAAGGGTCTGTGCTGTTATCTGGGGAGTCATCAGAGTTTTTACCGAGTAGGGTCATAAGAGTGTCTATAGCACTAGCGTCTTGGTCGGGGTCGACAGACATCTCTTCGGCTTGTACAGTCTCCTTTGGACTCCATCCAGCCTTAGAGCGTAGGAATAACTCCTGAGAGGGAAAGTGACCATTAAGGGCTTGCTCAACGACTACGTTACCAACACGTGAGGAGATCTCTGCTCTAGCCTCACTAACGTCTCCCCCATAATACTTATAGAAAGTAGCTAGGTTACGAGGGGCATTCTGGTAGCGCTTATTAATAGTAGCCATGATGTCTTTGATCTGGACACCATCTTTAACCGCTTGCCTAACGTATTTAGCAATCGGCTCACTATGTTTCAGTGGCTGAGGTTGAGAGTTACTCATGGTTCTTCCTAAAAGAGGAGCCTAGGCTACAATCCGTCTTCGCTGAAAATATATGATTGAGGAGATACGATTGATAGCTGTCGGCTATGGAGGTCTATATAGGTACTAATTAACAAATGTCAAGGGGTAGAGCTATATTTATTTTTTAGCTGCATACTATAAGTGATAAAGACTATAGGCTAAGTCGAGATCCCCTCTTAAGTTACACTTAAGTGTTACTATAGTCTTATAATAACTATATGTATTATAAATTAAAGAATTACTTAAGAGTTACTTAAGTTAGTGGGTATATAGTGTGTCAAGAGCAGAAATCAAGTAGGTGCGACATTATGTCATAGGCTAACCTTATTTTTTATATTGGAAATCATAGGGGCTACCCCAGGATCTGGCCCTAGCCAGTCTCCTAGCTAGGGTCCCATGGTTAAGTTAGGTATGACAACCCCAAGTAGAGTAGGGCAAAGAGTAAGACAGCCCCAAGGGCTGCCTTTAGTGCTTCGCGTATCATGAGCCGATAGCCTCGGCAACCGCGGCCTCATAAGCTGAGACGATATCTTCGCGCTTGGTATCGCCTACCTTGATGCTCATGTACATGGTAAGCGCCTCGGTTAGTATCTCACGCTTTTCCTTGTCTTTCTCGGCAGCGATATACTTAGCGCATACTTGCACAAGCGCGCCATGCGCAGTGTGGCGGAGTTCTTCACGTGAGACGCGGCGGGTTCCAAAGTAGTTTGACATAGTGTGTTCCTTTCTAAGAACTAAGCTATAGCGAACTTGCTATATAAGGACATTAGCAGTCGCAGCTTATAGCGTCAACAATAAAAAGCATTATTATTAAATTAATTTACTAGCCTAGATCATAGCCTAGGCCATAGCTTAGACCATAGCATAGGCCATATCTAGGCCCTAAGCATAGCCCTAAGCTAAGACCCTCGATAGGAAATAAGCCAGGCTCCAGGCCAGGCTCCAGGGCTAGACCCTGGGTAGAAATTAAGCCAGGCTCCAGGGTTAGCTCCAGGCCAGGCCCCAGGGTAGGAACTAGCCCAGGCTCCAGGGTTAGACCTTAGCTAAGGCCCAGGATGGGAAATGACCTAAAGTTTTAGCCTCGGACCAGGCCAGGGCAGCACCTATGTGATCACAAAAGAACCCCCGATGGGAAACCTAATATAAACCTAAGCCAACCATCCACGCCATAACTATAAGAAAACACTAGGCTTTTATTGCAGCTAATCATTTGTGATCACAAACTAGAGTATCCCTATAGAAAAAACTATGGGTTTGACTTAGACTATCCTAAATGTTACTATCTTAGTACGGGATAGGTGCGCCTAGTGATTCGTGCCCTAGCCTGTAACTTAGCCGCAGCTTACGCTGCAAACTGTAACCGTTACTTAGGAGGTAACTATGAGAGATTACGGTAAAGCTCTCGAAGGTCTGGAGATAGAAACTTTCTATGACTCCAATGGACTTTCACAAAGGTGTAAGACTTTCTTATACGAATACCTAGCTCAAAAGATAAAGCAAGAAGTAGACGACTGCGATAGTCTTGATACTAGCTATTACTATGAACAGACAGCTAACGTCAGTAAGGTCTTAGATATCTATTGGCCTAACATAGATAAAGACGAACCTGCTGCTATGTTTATCTACCCTGACTTAGCAGCTAGGGATAAAGGTCGCAGCGGACGCAGAGGTGTCCGTATAGGTCGTGCCATTAGAAAAATGTTTCCACAGCTACTAGACTTTGAGATTGATAGCTTAGTGGACGCAGTAAAGTCTAAGCTAATGCCCAGAGAGTACACTGTACACACTGGCTTTAGTGCTAAGGACTTTGCCAAAGCCTATTCACATACTCAGGTATCCCCTGAGAATTTGGATACGAATTGTCATAAGAAACATTCAGTCAATAGCTGTATGCGGTACAAGTTCGACCACATGCCTAATCACCCAGCAGAGGCTTACGCTTCAGGTGACTTCGAGGTTATCTGGTTAGAAGATGCCGGTGGCCGTATCGGTGGCCGTGTTGTTGTAGCCAAATCTAGAGCGGGTGTAGAGATAAAACCTAAAGCTGGGCCTATCTATGCAGTCTCAGAAATGGCCTACAAGAAACTTCGCGAGTTTATTTCTTTCGCTGAAATAGAGCTTGGGGATAACCAGTCATGGATAGGGTGTCAGCTTAAAGCTATACCATACCAAAGTGGCTACATTGCTCCCTATCTTGATTACGAACCTAGGCAGCTAGAGGAAAAGTATGCCGGTGGCAGCAGCGTTACCAAGCTAGAGATTTCTAGGGGTGGTGACATAGACGCTAGCCAATATAACGGCTTACTTATGACCGGTGGCTGTTCTTCTTGTTTAGAGTGCGGGGATTCAGTAGATGAAAGCTACGTGTATACCCGCGATGGTGACAGCTATTGTGAAAACTGTTACCACTCTCTATTCTTCTGTTGCGACTATTGCGAAGAAGACATGCCTAGGGATGAGGAGCGGGAAGTTCACACAGTTAATCGCTGGGGTAACACCCCTCAGACATGGTGCGAGCATTGCGCTATACATCACGCTGTAGAAACTGAGTCAGGCGAGTCTTGGGATGAGGACCATGTCTATACTACAGGGGATGGCATAGTTATCAGCCAAGACGAATACGACGAAGACTACTTCATGTGTGATCTTGTAGAAGAAATCTATCATAACGATCAGAGCAATGATCTAAGTTGTGGAGGCAGGGCGTCTGCTTATGGCATCTCTTGGTATAACCTTAATGATTTTACCACTAAGTATGTCTATGACGACACCAACGAAAATTGGGTATTAGAACCCCGAGAACAGGAGACTAAAGACAGTGCATAGTTTAACCTCAATGCTTAAGTTTAAGCGCAAGCATGGCACGGATTCCATAAAGGATTTCTGTAGCCGTTTTCTACACCCGACCTTCGGGTTTCCAGACAAGCATGGTAACTATGAGCTTGTCATAGGTAACAACCCTAAGCTCTGCTTTGCAGCTCACTACGATAGTGTGCATAACTCTGGCGGTATGCAAAAGATCCAGATCAAGAACGATATCGTTAGCCTAGCTAATGACAGCGACTCTAACTGTCTGGGCGCAGACTGTGCCACTGGTATATGGTTAATCTTAGAGATGATCGACGCAGGTATCGAGGGTGTTTATGTAGTCCATGCCGAAGAAGAAAGCGGGTGCATTGGCTCTAGCAAACTTGTTAAGGACAACCCGCCATGGATGGATAGCCTCAAGGCTGTGATATCGTTCGACAGGAAGGGCAAGGAAGATATCATCACCCACCAGTCGGGGATCAGGACATGCTCTGATGCCTTTGCAGTATCCCTAGACAGTATTCTGGGGTTAGGTATGCGGCCCGATCCTACGGGTTCCTACACCGACTCTAACGAGTACTCGCAGCTAATCTCAGAGTGTACAAATGTCTCTGTAGGTTACAACGCGCAACATACTAAGGGAGAAACTCAAGACCTGTTCTTCGCTTCAGCCCTCAGAGATGCGCTTATAGCAGCCGACTGGTCAAAGCTAGTATTCGAGCGCGATCCTACCGTGTTAGATTACTACTACGACCGTCACTGGGGGTATCCCCAACACGGAAGCTATAGAAGCTCCTTCGACTACTGGGACGACGGAGACTGCTGGATACCGTCTAAGATGGTGGCAGAGGATACTGAAGCGGACGACTTCCTAGAGCTTGTCTGTAGCCATCCCAATGCGGTGGCTCTATTGCTCAAGGACTTCTACGGGAACCCCTATGATCTCGTAGACGAACTCTATGAGTACGGTGCTAACGTAACAGTTACCAGTCGCCTAGCCTAACAGCAGGGGGCTTCGGCCCCCTCTAACTCTAACAAAGGAATGACCATGAAACACTTAGAAGGAATACTAGAAGTTACCGAGGCTGTTAAGCAGAACATAAGGCTATCAGCTGTGTTTATTAACTTAGGTAGGGTTGAAGAAGGGCTAGATATGCTAATTCAAGCCTTAGCTCTTTTGGAAGATATGACCAATATTGTAAACTTAGAGATACACAAACAAACTAATACACTAAACTAGACTAAGCCCTAGCTAAGAGATTAGCTAGGGTTTTTCTTTTGCCTTAACCCTGGACCCTGGCTTAGATCTTAGCCTGGAACCTGGCCAGGGTCTAACCTTAGTTTTAATCCAGGTGTCTTAGGCCCTGGGATAGAAATGGGCCTGGGATAGAAATTGGCCCCCGATAGAAATTGGTTTAGCTACCCCGCCAGTGGAAATTGTCCCCCGATAGAAATAAGGCTGCGATAGAAATCCCTATCTTTAGTGTTACTTTATTTATAAATACTAAAAGTTATTATTGTCTTTAGTAACACTATAGTGTATTATAGTTTTACTTCTCGCAGTTGAGAAGAGTGATATGACTAAAAGAGGAAAAATTATGCCAGAGATAGGTAGATTACCTTGTCCTAATGTAGAGGGTTGTGGCAGCTCTGATGCCTACAGCTACAATACAGATGAAGGAATAGGACATTGTAAGTCTTGCGATGATTGGTCTTTCGCAATAGATAAAGTGGTGAAACGTAAAAGCAATAGGAGTGATGAAGAAATGGCTTTTGATGTAGAGATACCAGAGATAAAAGACTATGAGTATATTGCAGCTAGAGGTATCTCTAGTAGTGTAATGGAGATGTATGATGTACGCAGCTACAAGAATGCCGCAGGAGACGTAGTTAAACAAGAGTATGTCTACCCCTCCGGTGGAAAGAAGATCAGGGTACTGCCTAAGACCTTCTCGGCTAAGAACCTTAGTCAAGATGAACTATTTGGTATGAACATATTCCCTGCAGGTTGTGCACGTATGGTAACCATCACTGAGGGTGAGATAGACGCTCTCTCAGTGCAGGAGATCATGGGTGGTAAGTCCATCACACCTGTAGTGTCTTTACCCTCTGCTACTCCTTCTAAGAGGCTTTGGGAGAAGTGTACACCTTGGCTTGATAGCTTTGAGAAGATCGTCCTCAGTGTTGATAATGATGCAGCTGGTAATGCAGTGGCTGCTAAGATATTCAATATGTTCCCGAATAAAACCTATCGGGTTATCCATGATGTCTACAAAGACGCTAATGATTTCCTTACCAATAATGCACGTAAGGAGTTCAGTAACGCTTGGTGGAATGCTAATAAATATACCCCTGAGAATATTCTAAATACCTCAGATCAGTTCGTCAAGCTATTCAAGGAAAGCCCTGAGTATAACTATGTACCTACAGGTATCGAAGCTCTTGATGATAAGATCATGGGTTTGATGCAGGGTCACTTCACTGTGATCAAAGCACCTACTGGCATTGGTAAAACTGAGGTCATGCGTTACCTTGAGTACAACATGATCAAACGGGGTGTACCTTTCGCCTCTTGGCACCTTGAGGAAACCAAGCTACGTTCTCTGTTAGGTCTTGTGTCTTATCACTTAAACCAGAATCTGACACGTAGGGATATCATTGATGCCCTTGGGGTACACGACCTAGTAGAGGATGCCATCAGGGATCTTACCAAGGATGAGTTGATCTATCAGTTCTACATGCCTGACGGTGGTAATACTGATGATTTCATTGAGCAGATACGTTATCTAAGTCAAGGTTGTGAGTGTAAGTATATATTCTTTGAGCCTATCCAAGATGTAGTTGTAGGTTCTTCTGAGGAAAGCAAGGAGCAACAGCTTGCAGATCTATCTGTAAGGCTCTCTAAGCTTGCTGCAGAGCTTAACGTAGGTATTGTGACCATTGCACATACAAACGAGAATGGTGACCCTAAGTACTGTAAGATGATCGGTCAGAGAGCTTCTGTGATTATTGACCTGTACCGTGATAAATTGTCAGAGGATGACCATGAGCGTAATACTACGCAGCTACGGGTAGAGAAGAACCGCCCTTGTTCTGAAGAAGGTATGGCAGGTACTCTTCTATTTGACTCACATTCGTTTACATTAGAGGAGACACACTCATGAGAGGTAACATTAATCAAGGCTGGATTAGATAAGGAGAAAAGTGATGAGTAGGTGCGTAAGATGCAATGCAACAGAAGGCCAACGTCGACCGAATGGGTGGCATCTGTGCGGTGATTGTTACGAAGAACACAAGAGTGAAGAAGAGAAGGAAAAAAGTAATGGGTAGGTACGCAGTTCAAATAGAGATTGAGAAAGGTGAATACACCTTCGTTAGAAAAGAGAACCCTTGGACATACGACACTAAAGTATGGGTCTTTACTGACCGTGAAGAAGCTGAGAAGGAAGCAAAGAGGTGGAACACTGGTGTAGTAGTGGAGTATCTATGATGTTGTTTTATACTGTCCTTGTATTGAGCTACACACTGAATGGGGATCACTTACAGTCTAAAGTGATCTTCCCCAGTGCTAGGGCCTGTGGAGACGCTCTACCAGCCTATTACGAACCTGTGTATGCCTTAGATAGGAATGCCACAGGTCAATGCTTGAAGACTAATACACCTTCGATGTCTGTTAAACCTAAGAGGAAACCAAATGTCAGTGGTTAAATATGCAGTACAAGTTTGCCTTGGGGGTACAGAGTGGGTCAATGAGGTTGACGATGACATACTTCATCCCAACACTAAACCAAGGCTTTACGATAACCAAGAAGAGGCGATAAAACGCGCTAAATCTTATGTAGTTGCAAGGGTGGTGCAATATGTCGATACATGAACAAGCTTTAGGGGAAGCTCTCTTCGACTTCGAGGTAAACCAAATAGAGTTAGGATTGAGAGGTCCATTGCCAAACACCCCTTCTATCAGCCAAGGTTGTGAAGGAGACTACATAGACAATGCCCTGTTTGAAATTGAGGGGTTGTACGGAAGAGTAACAGGGGGTATACTCCTACACGCCACATCACTAACGCCTAAGAGTATAAGTAGAACTATGGAGCGTTGGTATCGGATAAAGGATAGAAACAAATGTACGTTAAGCAAAACATTCTCGTAGCTTGTGAGTTCTCTGGGACTGTCAGAGAGGCTTTCAGAGCTAAAGGACATAACGCTGTATCTTGTGACTTATTGGATTCAGATGATGACAGTCCTTATCACTACAAAGGAGACGTAAGAGATGTCCTTTACGACACTTCTTGGGATATGGTTATAGCTCATCCACCTTGCACTTACCTGACCAATGCAGGGGTATCTTGGTTGCACAGAGACCCATCTAGGTGGGACAGACTGAGAGAGGGTGCAGAGTTCTTTAGCTTGTTCCTTGATTTAGAGATCCCTAAGATCTGTGTGGAGAACCCTATTATGCACAAGTATGCAAAAGAGTTGATTGGGTTTAGGCACCAAAGTCAGACTGTACAACCTTGGATGTTCGGGCATAAGGAGCAGAAAGCTACTTGTCTGTGGTTAAGAGGGTTGCCTTTGTTACAGGAAACAGATAATGTAAAAGAGGATATGCTAAAGCTTACTAAAGCAGAGCGTAACAGAATACACTATCTTTCTCCTTCTAAAGATCGTTGGAAGAAACGTAGTATGACTTATCAAGGCATAGCAGATGCTATGGCAGAACAGTGGGGTTAGAATGATATTCGATATTGAAACAGATGGCTTTGATGCTACAAAGATACACTGCCTTAGTTTTACTGAGGGAGATCTTGTGGTGTCTACCACAGACTACGCAGAGATGAAGGCAGCTCTATGTGCAGCCGGTAAGATTATAGGTCACAACATCATACGTTATGACTTACCTGTGCTTGAGAAGATTATTGGGTTTAAGCCTAGGAGAGATCAACAGGTAATAGATACTCTAGCTTTGTCTTGGTATGTTAACTATGACCGTCCTCGTCATGGTCTTGAGGGCTATGGCGTAGAGTACGGTGTACCTAAGCCCCAGATAGACGATTGGTCTAGCCTCAGTGTAGAGGAGTATATACACAGGTGCGAAGAAGACGTTAAGATTAACACTCGGTTGTATAACGAGCTTATGTACAAGATGAAGAAGCTCTATAAAGAAGAGGAAGATCTTAAAAAGTGCATTAGCTACTTAGGCTTCAAACTGGACTGTGCTGCAGATCAGGAGAAGCTACAGTGGAAATTGGATGTAGATAAAGCTGAGACCCACTTAGCTCAACTGGAAGCTATGAAGGCGGATAAAGTCGATCAGCTTACAGAAGCTATGCCTAATCAAAAGGTCTACAGCACTCGTAAGAGACCTGCCAAGTGGCTTAACTCTGCTGGTGATCTGACTAAGCTTGCTAGTGACTGGGTAACTCTTATGGATGATATGAAGCTACCCCATACCACAGAGACTGTTAAGGTAGTCCTGAGAGAGGTGGACGCCAATCCTAATTCCATCACACAGGTAAAGGACTGGTTGTTTAGCTTGGGTTGGGAACCTGCTGTTTATATTGACAACTACAAAGGTAAGGAAGGTCACTCTAACTTTAACAAAGAGGCACAAAACATATTAGGTGCACGTAAGTTAAAACAAGATAGTGGTAAGATGGAGTCTCAAGGTGTACCTCAGATACGTGTTAACAATGAACTATGTCAATCTGTCAAAGACTTGATAGAAAGAGATAAGTCTGTAGAACTGTTAGAAGGTCTTACGATAATCAACCATCGTCTGGCTATCTTCAAAGCTTTCGTAAACTCTGTAGAGGATGGCTATGTCAAAGCCAGTATTGCAGGTTTCACTAACACCATGCGGTTCCGTCACGCTCGTCCTTTGGTAAATCTACCCTCAGTGGAAAAGCCTTGGGGTAAAGAGATCCGTGGATGCCTGATTGCACCCGAAGGTCATGTCTTGTGTGGTGCTGATATGGTATCACTGGAAGATACAACTAAGCGACACTACATGTATGACCATGACCCAGACTATGTTGACGAGATGTCAGTAGAAGGCTTTGATCCCCACTTGGACTTAGCCAAACACTCAGGTAAGATCTCTCAGTCTGACATAGATGCCTACAACAAAGGGGAGCTTGATCTTAAGGCCCTGCGTAAGAAATTCAAGGTTGTTAATTATGCAGCCACTTACGGTGTAGGTCCAAAGAGTTTGGCTGTACAGATGGCAGGTACTTACTCAGAGGCTGACTTCATGCTCTCTGCATTCTGGGAAAGAAACTGGTCTATAGGAGCTGTAGCCGACAGTGTTAAGGTTCGTGAAGTAAACGGTAGCTCTTGGCTACAGAACCCTATCAGCGGTATGTACCACTCGTTACGTTACGAGAAGGATAAGTTTAGTACACTTAATCAAAGCACAGGTGTTTACTGCTTTGACTTGTGGGTGGGTAAATGTAGGCAAGCTGGTTTAAACATCATAGGACAGTTCCACGATGAAGTTATTGTCCTGTGTAACAAAGGAGAAGAAGAGAATGTAGCAAAGATAATGAAAGACAGTATTGAGAGTGTAAACAACTTGGTTAAGCTCAATGTACCGCTTGGCATAGATTATAGCTTTGGTGATAATTATGCAGAAATACACTAGACTGGGGTTGACACTACTATCCTGGATACTATATACTAAATCTATCTCAAACAGAGGATGAGAAAATGGCTAAACGTAAAGCAATGACAATCGTAATGGATGGCTACATCAAATGGGCTAGACTTCGTACATCAGAAATGGACACAAAGTTTGTACCTGATGGACAGTACAATGCAGAGTTCTATCCAGAAGATCAGGAGAACTTAGACAAGATCATGTCTGAGGCTAAAGCCCGTGGTAAGAAGATTGCCCTTAAAGACCCTTATGACGGAGAAGGTTTCGGTATTGGTAAATACTTCAAGATCTATCGTAACCACGTCAATCGGTCTGTAGAGGAGTTCGGTGGGCCACCTGTTGTGGTTAAGATGGACGGAGATACTGTCAATGATCGTTGGGACTTTGAGATGGATGGTCTCATTGGTAACGGTTCCAAAGTTCGTATCAAGGTGGTTATGTATGGTGATGGTAACATGGCAGGTCACCGCCTAGAGAAGCTAGGTGTCCTTGACTTAGTATCTTATGTTCCAGACGCAGATATGGCATCTGGTTTTTAACTGAAGCCCCTTCGGGGGCTTCTCCTTACGGAGAATAGTATGGGTTGTAAGGTAGAGATAACGGTCACCGAGACTGACGAGTTCGACCAAGTACGCAGCATGACTTATACGCAAAATAATGTGTATACGACAGAAGACTTTGAGTACATCTGTATCAAAGCTGCTAACTCTTGGGGTTTCGATGACTTCTTTTTTGGGTATCCACCAGATGTACTCAAGGTTAGGTTAAGTGAGAAAGATGAGTAAAGTAATTATAGACGGAGACATTGTAGCCTATAGGATGGCCTTTGCAAACAAAGACAAACCTCTTAAGATTGCTCTTATAGAGGTTGATACCTTTATGGCCTACATACTTTCTGAGACTTCCTTTTATACTAACTCAGGGGAGTATCAAGTTTACCTAACAGGCAAGGGTAACTTCCGTGAGGAGATAGCTAAGACTGCAGTGTACAAGGGAAATAGGAAGGGTGTAGAGAAACCAGTCTGGTTATCAGCTATCAGAGATCACTTAGTGGAAGCTTGGGATGCTGAGATTTCTTGTGGTCAGGAAGCGGATGATTTGATTGCCATAGAAGCTACCAAGTTTGGTAACAGATCTGTTGTAGCCTCCGCTGATAAGGATATGCTACAGATACCTGCCTTCCACTTTAACTTTAACACTAACGTCTGGAAAAACGTAGACGAAGAGAGCGGTCTTAAGTTCTTCTACACGCAGATCCTTACAGGTGATGCAGCTGATAACATCAAAGGTTTATACAGAGTTGGCCCTAAGAAGGCTGAGAAGATACTTGATGGTTTGAGTAAGGAAGAAGAACTCTGGGATGCCGTTTTAAAAGCTTATGACGGTGACCGAGAAAGGGTCATTGAGAATGCTAGACTTCTTTGGCTACGAAGAGAAGAGGGAGAGCTATGGCAACCGCTAGATCAGCGAAAGCAAAAGGCCGCGTAGGTCAACAGGAAGTCAGGGATAGACTACTAAAGGCTTTCCCTGAGCTTCACCCTGATGATGTTAAGTCACAGATCATGGGGGTAAACGGAGAGGACATTGTTCTTTCCCCAAGAGCCAGAGAAGTTCTTCCGTTATCCATTGAGGTAAAGAGGCGTAGGGACTTTAAAACTATGTACCAGTACTTAAATCAAGCTGTACAAGACGGTAAATATGAACCCGTAGTTTTTCTTAGAGGTGACCGACAGGAATGGTTGGCACTATGTAAGGCAGACTACTTTATGGAGTTACTAAAATGTCGAAAATGAAAATCTATTGGGCAGAAGGTGAAGTATTAGACTTCGGAGATTACTTTGGACTTGAGGGAAACTATGACGACAACGGAGAGTATGTCAGGGGTTATATCTGTCATCCCGAAGAAGAAGCTCTTCATGTAGTACAGAAGCACTTCAAGACTTCTATAGAGACATTGGAGATCTAAATGTCCTACATCTATTCCCGACACAAGACTGTAGTAGTTTTCTCCTGTGCTCACGCAGACCCTTCTGTAAGTAATGAAAGGTTTCTTTGGTTAGGCAACCTCATCTATGATATCAACCCGACTTATGTTGTAGACCTTGGGGATGGCGCTGATATGAAGTCTCTCAATAGCTTCGACACTCGTAGTCCTCAAGCTGTTGTCTCTCAGAACTACGAGAAAGACATTGAGTGCTACAACGATGCTATGGAGAAGTTGCGCCATATGCCTAACCAAAGGAAGTACAAGAGGTCAAACTGGGTAGGGTTTGAAGGTAACCATGAGAATAGGATTAAGAGGGCTATACAGACCGACCCGAGACTCGAAGGAGATAAGTACGGTCTCTCCTTCAAACACTTACAGACAGACCACTGGTTCAATGACTACCATGAGTACTCTAACTCAGCCCCCACCCTCGCTCACTATGATGGTATACTCTACGGTCATTATGTTTCTTCTGGTAACTATGGTTCTGCTATGTCAACTAAGCATCATGGCTATTCTCTTACTGAAAAGCTGGCCTGTTCTGCTACTGTCGGTCATAGTCATAAATTCTCTTATTACCATAAAGCTGACGCTAGTCCTTATCCGATCAACGGTCTTGTGGCTGGCTGCTTCAAAGGCAAAGAGGAGAGTTGGGCTGGGCAAGCTAACCGCGAGTGGAGATCCGGTGCGGTGGTCAAAAGATATGTAGACAACGGTAACTATGATCTTCAGTGGATATCTCTCTCTGCTCTTAGAAAAGAGTACGCAGATGAGTGATGTAGATAGATCTTATGATGAAGTATTGGACTTGCTAGAGACTTACGGTATTGATAGAATACTAGAGGATAGCCAGACGGATATGCCAAGTGTTCTTATAGTTTTAGATGAATTAGGTTTCGTAGAATTGGAGATGTATGACGATGATAACTCAGGATGATATTGACAGTGTAGCTACTGATCTTACGGGTACAGATATGGATTTGTACCAAGAGAAAGCTAAAAGCTTTGCTATCTATGATAAAAGCTTCAAGTTAGTTTACCCTGCACTGGGTTTAGCTAGTGAGGCGGGAGAGGTAGCTGACAAGGTTAAGAAGTGGATCAGAGATGGTCGTATGAATAAGCTTGAGATAGCTAAGGAGATTGGAGACACTCTGTGGTATGCAGCCTTAGCTGCGGATGATTTAGGCTATACTCTGTCAGAGATTGCTTTGTTAAACTTAGAGAAGTTAGACAAGCGTAAGAAATTGGGAAAGATAAAAGGATCAGGTGACAACAGATGAATAATTATTTACCAACAGACTACCAGACTTTTATTGCTAAGTCTCGATATGCAAAGTACTTCGATGGAAAAGGTCGGGAAGACTGGAGCGAAACTGTCTCTCGGTATATGACTAATGTAGTGCGTCCAAAAGTAGGCCCTGAGTACAACATATCTGAGCTAGAGCAAGCTGTATTAGGTTTAGAGGTTATGCCTTCTATGAGAGCTATGATGACTGCAGGTCCAGCGTTGACTAGGGATAATACTGCTGGGTACAACTGTAGCTACTTGCCTGTGGATGACCCTAAAGCGTTTGATGAAGCTATGTTTATTTTGCTTTGTGGTACAGGTGTAGGCTTCTCAGTAGAGAGGCAGTTTGTTCAGAAACTACCAGAGGTTCCTGAGCTGTTTGACAGTGAGACTACAATCGTTGTCAAAGACAGTAAGGAAGGGTGGGCTAAAGCCTTTCGGCAAGTACTTGCACTTCTCTGGGCTGGTGAGATCCCTCAGTGGGATATAGGTTTGGTACGTCCTGCAGGTGCTAGACTTAAGACGTTTGGTGGTAGAGCTAGTGGTCCTGCACCTTTAGTAGAGCTGTTTAACTTTGCTATCACTACGTTCAAGAACGCTCAAGGTCGTAAGCTGTCATCTATCGAGTGCCATGATCTTATGTGTTTCATTGGTCAGATTGTTGTAGTTGGTGGGGTACGCCGTAGTGCTATGATCTCTCTGTCCAACCTGAGTGATGACCGTATGCGTCATGCTAAGTCAGGACAGTGGTGGGAGACAGCAGCCCATCGTGCATTGGCTAACAATAGTGTGAGCTACACAGAGAAGCCCGATATGGAAACCTTCATGCGGGAATGGCAAGCTCTAGTAGAAAGTAAATCAGGGGAACGTGGTGTATTCAATCGTCAAGCAAGTAAAGTACAAGCTGCAAAAAATGGCAGACGTGATCCTAACTACGAGTTCGGTACTAACCCGTGCAGTGAGATCATTTTGCGCCCTAATCAGTTCTGCAATCTTACGGAGTGTGTTGTACGTGATACGGACACTTTGGAAGATCTTGAGCGTAAAGTCCGTCTGGCAACTATACTGGGAACTATCCAATCAACCTACACCAAGTTTCCGTATTTGCGAAAGGTGTGGACTACCAACACCGAAGAAGAGCGACTGCTCGGTGTGTCACTCACAGGCATAATGGATAACGCTTTAATGACCTGTAGGAACGAAGGCTTGGAGAATACCCTTGAGCACTTACGCACCGTGGCTGTTGATACTAATGCTGAATGGGCTGACCGTCTTGGTATACCTCGTTCTACTGCTATCAGCTGCGTGAAACCGTCGGGAACAGTATCTCAACTGGTGGATAGTGCCAGTGGAATACACGCTCGCCACAGCCCTTATTATATCCGCACTGTGCGTGGTGACAATAAAGATCCCTTGACACAGTTTATGAAGGACAAAGGGATACCTAATGAACCTTGTGTAATGAAGGGAGACACTACCACAGTATTCAGTTTCCCAGTTAAGTCACCACCTTTCTCTGTTACTAGGAACGATATGAGCGCCCTAGAGCAGCTGGAGACATGGTTGATCTATCAGAGGTCATGGTGTGAGCATAAGCCAAGCGTAACGATATCTGTACGTGACCATGAGTGGATGGAAGTGGGTGCGTTTGTTTATAAACACTTTGATGAAATGTCAGGGGTATCATTCTTACCTCATACAGATCACACTTATCAGCAAGCACCTTATCAAGATTGCACAATGGAAGAGTATTTTGATCTTTCACAAAAGATGCCAAAGGCTATTGACTGGTCTCAGTTATCGGAGTATGAACAAGAGGACAACACCGCTGGTATGCAAACGATGGCTTGTAGCGGTGATGTTTGTGAAATAGTAGATTTAACTTAGGAGACTAAAATGGAAAACCAACTGCCCCTTCAACTATCCTTGCACTTAAGTGACATGGGAGTAATACAAAAAGATTTCACAGATACACCTGTAGAAGATGAAGTCTATGAAGTCGATATGTCTTACAAAGGAGTAGAGCTTGACGAGTATGGGGAGCCACCGTTTTAATGGCTAAATGGGATTTATCAAAGTTGAATAAAACTAAAGTGGTGGACTACGTTAACAGTCCACCTCACTACAATAGTACCATAGAATGTATAGACGCTATGGAAGCTATGACTGAGGGGGCAGCTGTAAATACTCACGCTGCCTATTGTTGGCAATCTGCTTTTAAGTATCTTTGGAGATGGCCTTATAAGAAAAAGCCTGTAGAAGATCTTAGGAAGTGTATCTGGTATCTCGAAAGGCTTATAGATATATTGGAGAATCCAGATGTGGACAGCGATAATATTGACGTGCCATTTAGACACCACAACTTGTAAGAGCGTATCACCTTCTGTTTTATACACTTCAGAGGATGTTTGTCTAAAGTCCCTAGCTCTAGGTATACAGACCCTAGAGGGAAATAGGTGGGTAGTTAAAGACTACCTCTGTCATCAATGGGGTAAGTCCTCATAAAAGAAGGCCCCAAGGAGAGATCCAAGGGGCCTTTAGTTTGTCTGCAGTATTTATTTATGGTTAGGGCAAGAGCGGTCCCAGCAGAAGCAAGAGAAGAAACCTCTGGGCGGTAGGTCTAAGATTGACTTAGCCTTCTTAGACTTCTTCTGTCGTCGTCTTAGGTGTCGTTTAAGAGTGTACTTACTGGTTGATACTCTAGCTATTGTTTTGTACAAATTACCTCACTTATTTACCGAAGAATTTAGATACCGATCTAATTCCTATGGATGCTGATACGATCCCACCGAGGGAATACTGATACCATATTGGCATAGTCTCAAGTGCTGCAAAACCAGCCTGGACTATTGCATTACCCCAGTCACCACAAAAGGCTAGTATCAGGGGAATACTGAAAAGTAAAGTTATCCATTCGTCTTTCCAGCTATTCTGTGTAGCCTGAATTGCAGCTAGATCCCAGTCAATCTCACCTGTAAGCTGTTTCTTCTTGATCTCAGCCTCAGTAAGTTTGATCTGTGTCTTACTGTCGATTACACTTGTAGCTAGACCAACTACACTACCTATTATTTGACCAATCATTTTTCATTACCTAGCCAAACGGCAAAGGCTCCTGTTAAAGCTCCTGTGACGGTTGCAGTCAGTGCAGTGGCTTGGGATGTCATGGCTTCTGGGGGTAGCGACATAAACCACTCGATTACTCTGATGTACATACCAGTCATAACTAACATCATTAGTCGTGGTAGTAGTTTCCAAGCTAGTATACGTTCCATTGCAACTGTCATGTTAAACCTCTATGTTTAAAGTAGTAGACTCTGATTTTAAGCTGTGGGTTTCTGCACCAAACCTATCGTACCCTTTAGCTAAATCTAGTCTTTGTTCTCTAAGAGACTCTAGGTGTTTGTGATTAGCCCTGTGCTCTTTTTCAACTCTCTGCTCTACCAAGTGGTTATTAATACTCTCACGAACCCTAGATTGATGGTGTATATCACTTGCTATGTTGAAAGGCATTGAGCCAATACCTTGTAACCCGTCAGACATTTATAACATTCCCTTTGATGACATTATCAGAAGCACACCTATCCCAGTTATAATAGACAACACAGTTAGAGTACCCCCAATAATAACTACCTTCTCTACTATCTCTTGCTTACGGAGCTTCTCAGCAGCTTCTCTCTCTTTACGTTCCCTACGTGTCCTAGCTCTTATTTCCTGTAGCTCACCCCAAGCGGAGTAACCTCTAGTAGCTATCACAATGGCTCTGAGTTCCTCTTCAGCATCCTTAGCCTTCTGTAGCTTCACAAAAGTCTCCATGCTGTTCTCATCATCACCTGAGAAGAGACTGTTCTTTTTCTTATTGTGGTTGTTCCTTAGCTCATCAACACCGTCAAAGAACTCACCAATTTGCTTAGTGACTGAGACAAGCTCTTTACCTGCACTAACAGCAGTCTTTACCGCAGCTAAAGCTGTAAACGGGTCTATCATAACAATCCTTACTGGTCATTAGCCATTTTCTCTACTGTTTGTCGGATTGCCTTAATGTTCTCATCTATACGGGCCATAGATACTGCTTGTCGTTGCGTTGCGTCTTCTACAATAGATAGTCTGGATTGCATACGCATGATCTCTTCACCATTACGTTCAATGTCTGACATCATCATAGACACAGTCCAGACTATAGCTGCTGCTTGCGCTATAAGACCGAAGATAAGAGTTATAGGTACACTTCTGGAGAGGTGCCAATTATCTTCTTCTCTACTCATGCTGGGTACTTCTTACGATCAAGTTCAAAGTGAGGTGCATCATAGAAGCTTTTCCAGTCACCACCCCATACAATAGGTATCTCTAACTCTTCTGCTGCATCCTTCATAGCTTCAGCCATAGTTTCAAACCTATCAAGGTCTTCCCAGTCTACAGGCCAAGGAACCATGTCTACAGCATGACCTGTGATGTGTCTAGAGTTTAGTGTAGTTGACTTACCCTCTTTGAGTAGTTGTCTTTGACGGTCAATATTTCTAATACCTTCGATAACTGTGAAGTCTACTTCAGTGATCTCTATTGCCTTAGTTACTACAGCTACCATATCAGGGTTTACACCTGACAAGTTCTGTAAGCTACGTGTTCCTAGTTTATATGCCATCTTATTACTCCGTTGGTTTCGTAGGCCAATTTATGGTCGAGGGAAATCCCGACTGCTGTGGTACATTCAACAGGTCTGTTCTGTATTGCGTCCACTCTGCCCGTTTTGCATTTGTCAGATCAGCCCACCGCAAAGCATTTCCCGCCAGCGGATCAACTTCTGTTCTTAATTTAAAATCTCTTGTCGCTCTGACTTCTATAATATCTGCATCTCGCCTTCTATCAACGTCCAAGACCCAAGAACCATCTATCCAGTCATGACAAAAGCAAGGCTGTTGAGGAACTTCTACTATTTCCCATTCTCTCTCTTTTAGCTCCTTGGCAATGTATGCTTGAACATCCACAAGAGGCGGGGTTTCAAAGTAAGATTGCAGAGTTACATTCCAGAAGTAATTCATCTTATGTCCTCAAAATACTAGCAACATAACCACCGTGGTTAGTTTGTCTAAAATACTTACCTACAGGAATAACAGCCGCTGCCATAAGCTCTGTAGCGTTGTCATCACTTTTTTGGCTAATGGTAAATGAATTTGTACCATTACTGTCATCTGCAATTTGGAAATAGCTTGTTCCACCACCCGCAACCCCTTGAGACAAGCAGACTTGGACGGGTTGATCATCTGGATTTGCAACCCAAACATTTTGAGTCAAAGTTATCGACTGCCAGCTTTGGAAGCGCCCAACTGTTCCAGATTTATATTCTGCATCCGTATTAAGAACCACAGGATCTAGGCCTTCCGTTTGGATTGACCCATAAATTACACCCGCACCACCCGCGCCACCATTACCACGACTTGATGACATCCCTGTGCCACCCGCACCAATAGAAGCTATTGTAATTATCGCCGCATCAAAATTTGAAATGTCGTAAGTATTTGAAATGTGAGAGCCAGCACTACCACCCCCACCACCTTTTCGTGAGTTTGAATTCCAGTTGTAGTCACGACCACCACCACCGCCGCCACCTGATCCTAAAGAACCAGTACCACCAACGCCATAAGCCCCGCCGCCATAGCCACCAGAAGCTCTTGCAGATGCTTCCCCTGCGTCACCATCCGTTTTAGCCGCGCCGTAGCCCGTACCCGCCGCGCCACCGCTTGCTGTTACGTTTGAATAAACCGTGTTTGACTGCCCTGCCTTAGTCAGGGTTAGCGTGTAAACAGTGTTGCCCCCGCTCCCAGCAGATCCAGACTGACTTTCCGCACCCGCTCCGCCCCCACCACCGCCTATTGCGTTAATGGTTACAGTTTGAGCATTTGGATTTACACTACCGCTTTTTACTACTATTGGCGAAGTGGTTTGTTGATCTGAGATAGAAACTGTACCAGTAGATTGCTTAGTTATGGTAGGTTGAATAAGTTTTGTGTGTTGAGGGGTTATCTCAATACCGTGTTCATTTGCGGTTCCAGAGTTAGATGTAGCTGTAAAGGCAAACCCATAGTTGGTTGCACCAGAACCAGCAGGGTTACCAAAGAATATACCATCTACATTGCTACTATAATCTGACTTACCTATACGCCAAGCTGCACCATCTAAAAGATCAACATCTTTGTTTACTACAAGTTGATCTGCGGTTATCTCATTAGCAGCAAGTGCTTGTGTCAAAACTTCTTTGGATAACACTAAGGGAGAAAATATAATTGGTACATCAAATATAGCGGAGTTGTCTGTCCAGTCTTGTGAGGTGTAATCCCATTTTCTTGCAGACGCTTGTATATAGTAAACCTCAACTGTTTTACCTGATGGTACAGATGTAAGACCAAGGCGATTTAAGAGTTGATTTGTAAAAGTTATAGAAGCGCTATTGCCAGTTACGGAATCAATGGCAGCAGAGGTAAAGTCTCCGCTGATAAGCTGTTCACCATCATAAATTATTCTAGTGTATTTATCAGGTGTATGACCGCCAGAAATAGTTAAAGTCGTTTGTCCAGCTGTAGTTGTAAATGTTTGCTCTTTAGTTAAAACAAACCTACCCCAAATAGTAGCATCTTCGGGAACATCGCTCATCTGAGCCAATAATGGATTTACGGCTAGGAATGCTTCATCTAGTTTTCCCTGTGTCGTAGAGTTGTTAGGACGGGGGTCAACTCCTGTTTCTACCGGAGGTTCTCCAGTCTGGTTATTCATGGGAATATCCGCGCCGTTAAGCGTAACTATAAGCCCGCTTTGACCAGTTGGCCCCGTTGGCCCCTGCACATCAGCCGCAACGGTTCCGTTTGCGGTTAGGCTTACGGCACTTGTGTTTCCAGAATAATCAACTGCCCTTATCTTATAGGTGTGAGTTGTGTTTTGAGTTAATCCCCCATGCACAAAGCTTGTACCCGCTGATGTCCCTCGTTGATAAGTGGTTCCACCAACTACCTCAAAAACTTCCATGAAAGCGAAGTCGGAGGGTCTTTCTGGATCGTTTGCGTTTAATGGATCAAAATAAGTAGCCCATGAAATCTCTAGCTGTTTTACTCCCGCCGTGACTGTTGGAGCTTGCGGTTGAGGGGGAGCGGTTGTATCTTTGGTGGCAGCTATGCTACCAGAGGCAAAAGCAGACCTAACACCTAAGAAGTTAAACGCCCTTACTCTGTAGTCGTAAGTAACCCCACTAATAACGGGGAATAAGGTAAACTCTTTTCCAAGTAACACAGAAGAGTTATACTCTGTGTCTGTACTCTTCTTCCACTGAAACTCGTACTGAGCTATAAGATCATCTGTAGTTACTGACCAAGTAAACACTATTGTAGGTACAGAAGTACCATCCTCGTTTATCTCCGCACTAGTAGCAGGTGTAGCTAGGGTAGGTGTCTGTACATCAAAAGCAGAAGCCAGTGTAGTGTTGTCTAACTCCAGTACAGCCCCATCGTCTGTCTCGTCAAAAACACTAGAACTAATCTCTTTTAAAGTCATAGTTACGGCAAGCTCAAGTTCACCTGCCAATCCAAAGTTCCAAGTTAAAACCTCAAAGGTCTTATTAGTCCAACCAAACCTAGAGTTAGTTATAGTAACCACATCTCCTACTTGAACCTCAAAGGCCCTCATACCAAAAGATGCTTGTACTTGTAACTGCTGCCTGTTTCTCTCTAAAGATATAAGACCTAAACGTCTAGCTTCAGAGAAGCTGTTGGTAAAAGGTAACTCTAAGTCAGCTATACTTTCTTGACCGTTGTCAGCCCCTAAGAATGCATCGGCTTTACCTGTACCTGAAACCGCTGCTGCTGCTGTGAATGTATCTCCTTTTGCATAAGTTACTCCGCTTGTTCCAGCAGCTGTATTCCAACTTGTATTGCCTAAATCAGTTATTGTATAGGGAGAACCTACAACAAGGGAACCAGCTTGTGTTACATTGGTAACTTGAGGGTAATCTGTTATCTGATAAGAAGTTTCTGGACCCCTGTAGGTTCCTTTAACTACATTAAAGTTATCTCTTCTAGAGTGTCTAGTAGAAACACTAAAACCAGATCTTAGGTCATCGTCAGTTAAGTTTATAACAGGTGCTGTATAGTAAGCGGGCTTCATACGCCACTTACCTTGAGAGTACCATAGTAGACCTCCCATGGTTGACGTCAAGTCTTGTAAGATATCTGAAGGTGTTATAGAGGTTGTAAAAGCTCCATTGAGGGTGTACCTACGATCATAAGCTGTACCACTTCCTGTACCTACACCTGTAGCTGTAAAGATAGTACCTACGTTATTATCAGTAGCACCAATACTAGTAAAACCTGTACCTGATCTAATCTTGTACTCATTACCTATAACAAAAGAACCTGCAGTGATAAACGTAGATTTTTCACTCATCTGATCACAAACGTTAGCTGCTGTAGATATTACAGTATCGTCTATGTTGTAAGTGTTCTCAGCTAACCCGTAAGGAGAGGTTAGGTAATCTCTAAGACAAAGTGCGGGGTTACTAGACCAGGCTGTTGTGCTTGTACGTGGATCGTAAACCTTCTTACCTTTTATGAGCGCAGTTATATTCGGTATACCATCAGCGAAAGCATCTTGGTCATATTCATAACGAATATAAATATAGGATATACCTAATAGCTTACAGTCACTGTCCCACTCAGAAGGCGGACTTAGATTTGTAACAGCTGTCTGAGTATCAGTACCTAGTCTAGTTTCAATCTTAATCTTACCGTTGAACCTAGAGGGTGACGTTACGTTATTTCCACTAAGTGTTATTAGCTCGTCATTAAAATAGATACCCTCAAAGCTTTCAATCTCATGCCCAGAGAAAGCAATGACCCTGTGTAGGAATTTGTTATCTGTACCAGAGCTAGCTTCGTAAACTAAAGCTCCTCCAACTCTAACTTTACCGTATATAATCTGATGGTCTAGTGCAGCCCCTCTTTGGGTTATTAAGTATCCCTTGTTTGCGTTTAAATCTATATCCTCAGATAGTAGACCTTTAAGAGTTGCACCAGCTGCTAAGGTTACTGCAAAAACCTTTCCAGCCCACGCAAGGCTCGCACCTCCAGTGGGAGGGGCTAGTAGTATAGCAGTGACGGTTATTACAGCGGCAGTTATTGCATTGTTTTCATCTAAGAAATCAATCTCTTTGCCAAAAATCTTAAATCCCATTATGCATCTGCCTCACGACCCCAAGGTACTTTTTTATCTTGCATACTAGCTACAAAGTCTAAACCTTTGTCTGATGATACGTTAGCTATGTCTCTTGATTTTTGATAAGAAGATGTAAACCTAGCAACCCTAGCTCTCTCTAAGTCAACTAATTTATTCTCAACCTTAATAACTATAGTACTCGTATCTGAACCTTCTTGGATTTCCATTTGATCCATGTAACCGCTAAATACTTCAGCGCTGTTAGACCCAATACCGAAGTGTATCTTACATACTCGACCTTGATAAGGTTCTTGTAGAGCTAAAGATATTGCAGAGTTACTAATACCACTAATGGTTATAGTAGCACCCCTAGCATCAATATCTGAGGTCTCGTCAATAGCAGATACCGACAAAAATGTACCTAGACCCAGATAACTATCTCCACTTATTGTAAGAGTGTCGTAACCTGTCCAAATCCTTAAGGGATTAGTATCTGTTTCTAGCTCTACAGCGAAGAAGGGTTCAATATTTACATCATCTAAAGCTGAGATCATTGCTGAGGGTAAATCTCTTGACATTAGACAATAGCCTCCACAGCTTCAAAGGATATACTATATGTAGATAAGTTGTCTACAGACCAAGAGGAAGAGTTTTTAGAAAGTCTAAATACACCTTTAGGACTTCCTGTCTCTACACTTGCTGTAGAGTAGTCATCTCTTAAGCTAGGCCATATTTCAAGTGTACCATCGCCAGTCTTATTGATTAAAACTGTGTGTAGTTTAGCATCTGCACCTGAGCCTAATTGAATATAGTCACCAGCTAGTAGTGTCTGTGTATTACTTAACATGTCTATAGTTACAGAACTGTCACCAGAAGACCCTGTTATAGTAGCTGTAGGACTAGCTATTGTAGATCTCAGAGTTCCTCTAGGTAGTACATAGTCAGGATCTCCCAGTAGAAATGTACCCTCAAAACCTTTAAGGGCAATCAACATAGCTTTCCACTCAGCGGCTAAGTCCCTTCTAACTGTAGGTATACTAACAGTAGCTTCCCACCTTTGACCTTTGTAGGAAAATGTCTGTTGTTTGTATGTAAAAGGAGACTGAGATACAGAGGTAGCGTTTACAGCACGTAGCTCAATACTCTCGATACCTATAGTGGTAGGGGTGCTTAAGGGATAAGTTATAGCCATTATCTAAATGTCGCTTTCATTTGACCACCTCTACGACGAGAGTCCATAATTTGTTGCTGTGTCATGATAGCTATCTGAGGCGCAGATTGAGCTATAATTTTTCTTACACTGTCATCGCCGTTAGCTGAGAAATTAAAACTTTGATTTATTACTATACTATCACCAGCACCTTGACCTTTAGTGTGGTCTATGACAGTTTCTCTTGGGTGTAGCATAGCCATAAAGCCACCCTTACCATCTAATCCACCTGATCTTGGACCATTGCCTGTGTATCCTCCACCGTCATAATGGTGACCTTGTTGAGGTGGCCCTTGTACTGGCCCAGCTAGATAATTTTGTATAGATCCTCCTATAGACTGTACCATCTGCTCTACTACAAGTATTCTGTATAGAGAAGAGATAATATCAGCAGCCATAGTTCTAAAAGCATCTTGAGCTGTTGCAGTACCATCAACTAAAGTCATAAAGAAGTCCTCGAAAGGAGCAGCTAGTTGTTTAGCCTGATCTTCAATAAGGTCTAGTTCGTCTTGTTGAGCTTTTAGAGCTTCGTTCTGTTTTCTTATGTACTCTGTAAGTTTTATAGCTGAGTCTATCTGCTCAGGTGTATATTTATCATAAGATTCTCCTAGAGCTTTCATAACTGCAGCTCTATCTTCTTCTACACCCAAGAGACGTTCTTGTAACGTAAGGTTCTTCATAAGCTCTTGCAGAGGATCTTTAGGAGCTTTACGAGGTTTAGGAGGGGCTTTACCCTTAGTAGCTTTATCGGGAGCAGCCATTCTACCTTCGACATAAGCTGACATGTTTAGGTGATACTGATACTCTTCATCTGTCATACCTAAGATAGCTTTGTTACCTATCTTGGCTTGTCTTTTGAGTATTCTCTCTTGTTCTTTTAACTCTGCAGTTAGTTTCTGTTCTTCTACTAACTGAGCAACTCTTGCGGCTATTATATCGTCTGCATTTTCTGAGTGTAGAAGCTGTAGACCTAGTTTAGCTTTTAGGTCTTTTATAGCTTGTTCGTCTATAAGCTTCTGTATCTCTTTTTCGTTTAGTAACCCAGAAGCTCTTTCTCTTAGTATAGCAAGCTTATCTTCTTCATTAGCTATAGCTATAGAAGCTTTGATAGCAGCATCTGCACCAGCGTCATCTAATTCTTTTTCAGCGTCTAAGAACTTTTGTTTAAGCTCTAGCTGCTCTTCAAGGAACTTCTTACGCTTCTCTTCTTTTTCCTTTAGAGCATCAGCTTGGTCTTTGAGCTTCTTGTATATCTCATTCTGCTTCTCTAGCT
>Ga0315315_10000669_pt1 | contig 29591 bp, 23 predicted proteins | sample M140m3416metaG_FD_203699 | JGI IMG/M metagenome (GOLD analysis project Ga0315315, IMG submission 203699) | Ammonia-oxidizing marine archaeal communities from Monterey Bay, California, United States - M1 40m 3416 | ecosystem: Environmental > Aquatic > Marine > Intertidal zone | place: USA... | reverse complement strand
ACAGAGAGGCTCTCTGGCAAGGGAGAACTTACTCGGAAACGAACAGTAAAATTAGTTTCCACTGAGGACTGCTCGAATGTTGCTGGCGGCACAAACGATACTTGGCGAGGCCAAGTGCTTCATGCTCATGGCTTGGATAGCTTCGTCCGGCATGATTCAGGTGAGATCACTCGCTGTGCGATTCGACAGGTTCTCCATGATGTTGCGACAGATCAACGTCATCCAGTATCGGCTGGTGATTGGGTGCAGGTGCAAGGACGAGGTAAAGAGGCTGCCATTTGTTTTATTGAACCTCGCCGTAGTGCTTTGAGTCGATCGAGCCGTGGTCGCAGGCATACGCTTGTTGCGAATGTGGATCAGCTTTTTATCGTCGGAAGTGCTGCACAGCCAGAGTTAAAACCTGGTTTAATTGATCGCATGCTTGTAGCTGCGGAGTCGGCGGGCATCCGTCCTGTTATCTGTATTAATAAGATTGATCTTATTGACCCTGCTGAACTTCTGCCGCTCGCCGGTGTGTATGCTCGTATGGGATACCCTGTCATTCTCTGTTCGTCTGTTACGGGGTATGGTCTTTCTCGTTTAAAAATTGAGTTGGATGGTCAAGTTACTGCCGTCGTTGGGCAAAGCGGTGTCGGTAAGTCCTCTCTGCTGAATCGACTTGAGCCAACACTTAAGTTGCCAGTTTCTGGCGTAAGTCGTGATAATGATAAGGGGCGTCATACGACAACTGCGGCAAGACTACTTCCGCACTCGTATAACGGCACCTTTGTAGATACTCCCGGTGTCCGGCAGTTTCAGCTTTGGGAAACTGTCCCGGCTGAAGTTCCTGCTGCATTTCGTGATTTGCGTCCACTTGCAAATTACTGCCGTTATCCAGACTGTAGCCATTCGCATGAATCAGGGTGTGCGGTTAAAGATGCGGTTGCCGATGGTTTGCTTGATACTCGACGTTGGGAAAGCTGTTGTCACCTTGCCGCAGGCGCAGAGGAAGGTCGCGAGTGAGTCATTTGGAACGCACCACAAGCGTTGAGTCAGAGCGAACTGTACTTGTTGGCGTTTATGTCAGTACACCAGTGAACCCGACAGAACCGTTGGCGGAACTTGCTGGTCTCGCAACCACAGCGGGCACAAACGTTGTAGCAGAGTTGGTACAACATAGGCACGAGCCGGATCAGCGGACATATATTGGTCGGGGAAAGCTGCAAGAACTTTTGTCAGTAGTTGAGCATTATGGTGCCGATGTGGTCATGTTCGATAATGATTTGTCTCCAGCTCAGATTCGAACTCTGGAGCATGAACTCGATTGCAAAGTGTTGGATCGATCAGAAGTGATTCTCGACATATTTGCGGCGCGTGCCCAGACGTATGAAGCGAGGTTGGCTGTTGAGTTGGCTCAGTTAGAGTATTCACTGCCGAGACTCAAGCGAATGTGGACACACTTGTCGCGGCTTAAAATGGGCATCGGTATGCGTGGGCCTGGCGAGAAACAACTTGAGGTCGATAGGCGACTTGTTGAGAAGAGGATTCATGACCTAAAGCAGGAACTGTTAATAATTCATCGTCGCCGTGAACGGCAGGTTGCGGCAAGGCATGAGCAGCGAACCGTCTCCCTTGTTGGTTATACAAATGCAGGAAAAAGCACCCTGCTGAATGCTCTTACTCAGGCAGATGTACTCGCAGAAGACAAACTTTTTGCAACGCTTGATACTCGGACGCGGCGATGGAAGTTGCCGAGTTGGGGTCCAATTCTAATAAGTGACACCGTTGGTTTTATTCGTGATCTGCCGCATCATCTGATTGCGAGTTTTAAGGCAACACTCGAAGAGACGCAGCAGGCCGATTTGTTGCTTCATGTAGCAGACGCCTCAAGTCCATTTGTCGAGAATCAGATAAAAGCAGTCAATGCTGTACTTGAAGAATTGGGCGTTGATGTAAAAGACACGATACTTGTTCTGAATAAATTAGATGCGGTCACTGATCATATTAAGCGAGATAGGTTGTGTGAACGATATCCTTATGCTGTAGGTGTTTCTGCGAAGTCAGGCTATGGACTTGAGAAACTTGCAGTATGTACGGGCGATGCACTAGGAAGAAATTTTCGAGATATCGAAGTGGAAACAGATTGCGGGAATGGGCGGTTGCTCGCATGGCTCGCCAAAAATGGTGAGGTTTTGTCAAAGCGATTTGGTGATGAACAAATGGTCATCCACTGTCGCATGCCCCCAGCCATGCTTGGGCGTATCGATCCAGATGAGGCAACGGTGAGAGAGTATGGCGGCGGTGAAAAGCAGCCGGTCGCTTCACCGTCTGCTTCGATGCCATCGCCAGTAACAGAAACGACATAGCGTCTTGTTCACCAAAGTACGAAATCTTTCTGGACAGCGAGGTATTTTGACAGGTGCAACCTCAGGCGTAGGGCGAGCACTTGCTCGATTGCTTGCGGAACGTGGTGTGAGATTAGTCATCACAGGTCGCCGTAAGGCGAGGCTGGTCGATCTCGCTTCTGAATATCCAGAGTTTCTTGTGCCTTTCTCTGGAGATATTACAGATAGTCTTTTTCAGGAGGAGTTGGTTCGCTATTCGACGGCAGAGTTAGGAGCTATTGATTTGTTAATTACTGCAGCAGGGGCCGGGGCTGTTGGTCCTTTTTTGGAGTCATCAACGGAAACAATGAGGAGCGTGTTTGAAATTGATTTTTTCTCCCCAGTTCAACTTGTTCAAAAAACACTCCCGCAATTAATCAATGGTCGCACGCCCGCTGTCGTATTTATTGGCTCAATACTTGGCAATCATCCGTTGCCTTTGCATTCTGCATATGCGGCAGCAAAGGCGGCTCTTCATGGGTTTGCCGGGGCGGTGCGGCCTGAACTCGCGTCATATGGTGTTGATGTAAATGTGGCGATACTCGGCCCGACGCAATCTGAATTCTGGGATAACCTGATCAGTGGCGAACGAGCAGACTGGTCGCAGGGCCGCCCTTTGTCCGCAGAGATTACAGCCGCAGCTATTGTTTCAGGGCTTGAGCGAGGCGTGCCGGTTGTGATTCCTGGGTGGAGAGCGAAAAGCTATATTTTGTTAGGTCGTATCTTCCCATCACTAATTGATCGGTTTGTTTGTTGGAAACGACGATCATTCGCTGAGCATCAATCGTTCGCTGAGCACGAGTAGCTCTTCAGCATCGAGCCACTGATCATTCGTTTGGAAAAGCTGCCGGATAGCTGCTTTGTGAAGTTTCATCTTCATTCCTCCAACGCCAAGAGCTCCGTAAAAGTGTTTTGTGCCATCGCGTCGGGCATGGTCAGTCGTGTGAACACCATCGATTCCAGCTGGAGGTATTGCATTGAGATCAATGCATACCTTGTTTGAAATCGCTTGAGACAATTGTGTCGCAGTGAGCATTTTAATTCCTGATTTGCCGGCTGAAATGATTAGGTCTGCAGACCCGATCACGGCCTCAATCATGTCTTCAGAGGTGGCCTCTACGTGTGCGTTCGGTATCTTTTCCAGGATAGATTGGCAGCATGTAGATGCACGTTTGAGTGATCGTGAGACAAGACGGACATGGGCTCCTTCAGTTGCGAGAAGTCGACTGACTCTTTGACCCACAGGGCCAGTGCCACCTAAGATTATCGCATCGCAGGTTTTCATGCCCGCGGAAGTTGCCAGTGAGATATGTCGCTTCGCTGCAATAACAGCGGCGACTGCGGTTGTGTTCGCCCCAGCTGGATCCAGAAAGACACTTACACGAATAGAATCAAAAAAAGTTTCCGAGATTCGAGAGGCGACATCTTCAACTTTTGAAACATCTTTTCCACCAAGGAAAATTCCTGTTGACGAGAGATGATTTGCTCCGCGAGTGAACATGGCTCCGTGAACGAGGGGCGCAACATTATCTACCGAAACGTTGCCGTGTCGTAGGATCGTATCTGCACCAGCATCAATGGCAGTAATTGCATCGAATGAACAGGGTTGCGGATCAACATCAAGTTGTAAGAGGATTTTCTTCATAGAAACAGAGGTTGCATGTCCATGTAGGTCACGTCGGCTGAGTTCTGGGTGCCGAAGGTAGTGGCTATCAGAACACTCTGTTCGTTCTTAGAAACCTCGGAAGGGGTGTACGGCATCTTTCTCTGCAATCATTTCGTCTGCCGAAGGTTTTCCTTGCATTGCATTTGAAATTGAGTCGAGAGTTGCTTGATAGTTGTTGTCATAGATTTTTTTATCATCTTCTGCGAGCCAATGAATGAATACACCACAAACAATTACAAGGTCTTCAGCTTGGTCTTTTGGAATAACTCCACTTTCAACACTATCTGCAACAGCTTTGGCTACCGCTGCTTGAGCAGGACCAAACATTTGCACAGCCTGTTTAGCGCCCTTAATAGTGACCTTGGTAATCATTACGGTAGCAGGTTTAACTGCAAGGTTTGGTGTAAGGACCGCAAGTAAATTTGAATGGCCTTCGCTCTGGCGAGAGAGTGCGTTCGCGAAAGCCGTGCCAACAGGGCCGTCCTTGTTACCAATTAGTAGATCAATATGAGCTACTTCGTTGCCATCGCCGGCTAGAGCTTCACCTATAAACATCGACATATGGGCATCTCCTCGAAACAGGGACAGAAAGTGCTGATAGTATTTCTCAGGATGAAGTATCCTGCTAGGTGAAAAGGTATCGTATGAAGGTCTTGTCAGCAATGAGGTGAAGTTTACATACCTCGTGATCACGTTTCTCACAAAAAGTAGTCAAGGTTTCATGCCGGGTGTGTACAAATTTACTTGTTATCGGTGCTAGTGCTCGTGCGTTAGCGGCATCGGCAGATCGTCTCGGTTTGGAAGTCAATGCTATTGACCTTTTCGGAGACCGAGACCTTAGGGACGTCTGTAGTCGAGTTGTGCAGGTTTCAGCCGATGCGTATCCAGATGATGTGCCGAGTATTGCAGCTGGATTTCCTGCTGGTCCAGTAGTTTATGCCGGCGGTTTAGAGAACCATATAGAAGTAATTGAGAAATTGTCTCGTGCGAGACTTCTTCTAGGAAATCATCCACGTGCTCTGAGGCTGGTTCGAGATCCTTGTTTTGTCCGAGAAGTTGCCTGCGAGAATGGCTGTGCTTATCCAGCCATTTTTTTTACTTCGTCGAAGGTGCCGAGAGACGGTACATTCCTGAGAAAATCTACAGCGAGTATCGGTGGCCTAGGAGTGTTGTCATGGAACGGTTTGCGTGAAGAACCTGTTCGAGGCAGAGAATATTTGCAGCAGTTTGTCTCAGGGGTTCCGATGTCTGCAAGTTTGCTAGTTACTAAAGAAGGAGTTGAGTTGCTCGGTGTGTGCCGTCAGCTCATTGGGTTAAAGTGGTGCCATGCAAAGCCATTTAGGTTTTGTGGTGCTATTCAGCTGTCACCTTCCGTATTCCAGCAACACGTATTAAAGCAGTTGCATCATTTTGCAATCGATCTTTCTCAGAGAGCAAAGCTTACTGGGCTCATAGGAATCGATTTTATCTTGCCTCGAACGTCAAAGCAGGCAAGGGGGCACTCGCCGGTTATTCTTGAGGTCAACCCAAGGCCCACAGCCACCATGGAGTTGTTCGAACGCCGTACTGGTCGTAGTCAGGCAGGAACACATCTCGCATCGCTAGGGTTTCAATTACCACGAGAGACGACTACTCTGCAGCGGCGGAGCAATATGTATTGGGGGAAGGCCGTGCTGTTTGCCAACAAGTCACTTAATGTTTCTTCATCCGTTGAGCGGCATCTTCTGAAGTGTTCATCACGCATGACGGGGTGTGAACTTGGTTGGCCGATGGTTTCAGACTTGCCGTGCTCCGGTACCATTATTCAGCCTGGCTATCCAGTTGTGAGCGTTTTTGGATGCGCAGAGTCGCCGCGGCGAGCACTTCGGATGTTACGAATGCATGTTGGTGAAGTTATGAAAGGCCTATAAGTACAAGTATAGTGTTTTTATCCAGCAAGTCTTCTGGTTGTTTTGTCTTCATTGGCTTCAGCAAGAAAATGCATTAAGTAAGCATCCTCCGTAGTATCTTGATAGAAGTCACGCAAAACACTCGTCGCAAGAAATCCTAGTGAACGGAAGAAAACTTGTGCTGGAAGGTTTGTTTCACGGACTTCAAGCACAATCCTATTGCGTCGTTGAGTGCTGAGTTTTGAAATTAACTTAGTCAGCATCGCTGTACCAATTCCAAGCCGTCTGTGTGTGCGAGCGACAGCAAAGTTAAGTACGTGAACTTTTGTTCGATGAAGTTCATACAGCATATATCCAACAACACCACCGCTTATCTCGGCAACTACACCAATGCAGTTTCGTTGCCTTAAGCATCTAGTGAAGTCAGTATCAGCCCACGGGAATTCAAAAGATTCTTCCTCAATACAAAGAATTTCTGCCATGTCCCGGCGTATCATCCAGCGAATGTGCACCTGGTCTACTGAGGAAAGCTGGCGGTCGTAGGTGGTTTTCACAAGATTTTCTCCAAGGATCACTTTGGCTCGACGTATAAAAATAGGTGCATTATGCGTGTGTTTTGGCAACTGGCTTTCTATAGCCAGCTTTAGTTCTGCGAGACGCTAGCAGGTCTTGTCGAGTCAACCAAGATGTTTCCTCCGCACGAAACTGCCTTGACCGCCTCGTAGAAAGTGCCTACTTTCCCATGGTCTGCCAGCCACCGTTTTGTGTTGGCTTCCCTCGATTGTTGGATAATTGCATGAATTGGTTGCACATGCTTTCGCAACGACTGCGAGGCCAAATATATCGTCTGCTTGGTGTGTTGGTTTTTCTTATTGTGGTGTCTGCTGGGTGTGCCGGCCCAGCAATTCGTAGTCAAAGTCCTGAGCTTGAAGCGTTAGCAGCTGTTGAATCTGCAACACAGCTAGTCGGTGACTATGCTTCACCATGGGGACTAAACAGCCAGCGAGTTGAAAGAGCTGCATTGATAACTGGCTTGGCCGACACGGGGAGTGATCCGCCACCTGATCCACGTCGGCAAATGCTCTTAGAAGATATGCAAGCAAGAGGAGTAGTCGATCCAAATCAATTATTGGCATCACGTTCAACTGCACTTGCTTGGGTCAGTGGAGTACTACATCCGGGTATTCGAAAGGGCGATAGGTTCGATGTCATTGTTGAAGTGCCTGGGAACCACGATACAACGAGCCTTTCAGGTGGTTGGCTTATGGAAGCCCGGCTTGTTGAGATGGCCGTTCTTGGGAATCGCATCCGTGATGGTCATACACTAGGAGTGGCAGAGGGGCCGTTGCTCGTTGATCCAGTCTCTGCCGGTGTTGTTGATTCTGTTGCAACACTTCGTGGCCGAGTGCCAGGCGGTGGTGTTTCTCTGGCTTCACGGTCGATAGGCTTATCAATCAATTCAGAGCATCGATCTGTTGGCCTTTCAAAACGAATAGGCGATTGCATTAATCAAAGGTTTCACGCAATCATTCGAGGTGTGAAACGTGGTGTTGCGACTCCGAAGACGGACCGTTTTGTCGAGCTCGAGGTTCCTGAGGTTTATAGGAATAACTTAGGCCGTTACGTAAGTGTTGTTCGGTCGTTAGCGATTGCTGAACCAAGTGGCAATCGTCATGCAAGATTAGAACTTCTTTCGAGACAACTGGAAGATCCGGTAACTGCACCAAGGGCTGCCTTACGACTTGAGGCTGTCGGGAAAGAGGCGATAGGTATTCTCCGTGAGGGGCTTGCATCGAAGGATGCAGAAGTGCGTTTCGTGTCGGCTGAGGCACTAGCATATCTAGGCGAGTCACTTGCAGGTGAGAAATTAGCTGAAGCGGCTCGTGATTTGAGAAGCGAGCGTCCTAAGGCACTGGCCGCTCTTGCCATTTTAGATGATGCAAATGGCATTGATGCACTACGTTCCCTTCTCGATAGTCGTAGTGCAGAAACGAGATACGGTGCTTTTCGTGGTCTTTCAATGATTGACGCTCGGCTACCTGATATTCGTGGCGAAATGCTTGGTGAAGCGTGCTGGCTTCACGTTCTTGATGTTCGAGGTGAACCTCTCATTCATGCAACCCGGGCTGCACGAGCCGAAGTAGTGCTCTTCGGGGACTCACATCCGGTGAGTGATGGGCTACGGGTTGAGGCCGGCCCATCAATTGTAGTTGTAGTTGAGGAGGAGGAAGCAGCGGTAAGCTGCTTCCGACCAAATGAGCCTGATCTCGTAACAACGGTTGTCCCTCAAGTAGAGGATATTATTCATGCCATTGTAGAGTGCGGTGGCGGGTATCCAGATATTATTCAGTTTTTGCAACAAGCGACATCACAACGAAAGATAGAAAGTCGTCTTGCGTTTGACGCTATTCCTACCGAGTTCGATGGACGGTTGAGTGTGCCGCGGGGTGTCGTCGAAAAGAAGCGAGATGTGAAAAAAGAAAAGATAAAAGATAGTGGTGATGATGACAGTGAAGAGACCGAAGGTTATTGGCCTTCTCTGTTTGACACAGCATCATTGGAATTTGGCACATGATAACACTGAAAGCCCTAGAGCTTTTCGGATTCAAAAGTTTTGCTGACCGAACACGATTTGAGTTCCCGGAAGGCATCACCGTCGTTGTGGGTCCAAATGGATCAGGTAAATCAAATGTCGTAGACGCAATAAAGTGGGTGCTTGGTGAGCAATCGGTGCGCAATCTTAGGGGAAAAGCATCGACAGACGTTATCTTTGCTGGTTCAACGGCACGCAAGGCATTAAATGCGGCTGAAGTTTCACTTGTTTTTGATAATACAACTCGAGAACTGCCTGTTGAATCTGATGAAGTACGGATTATGCGGCGGGTCTATAGAAGTGGAGAGAGTGAGTACCTTGTCAATGACGGAATCAGCCGGCTTCGAGATATCCGTGAGATTCTTAGTGGAACTGGTGCGGCAACAGATGCATATAGTGTCATTGAACAAGGTCGTGTTGATGCATTACTAGTAGCATCTGGTAAAGAGCGGCGAGCAGTTTTTGAAGAAGCTGCTGGGATTACTAAATTCCGTGCTCGTCGAGCTGAAGCAATGCGGCGATTAGACCGTACAGAGCAAAATCGTCAGCGATTAGCAGATATCGTAGGCGAGGTAGCAGCTCGCCTAGAGACAGTAAAGAAACAAGCCAGCCGTGCTCGTCGCTGGAAGCGAATGACAGAAAAGCTTCAGTCTTTGCGTTTTGCCGCCGCCTCAGCAGATCTAGTGGGTGCGAATAATTTGCTTGAGGAGGTTCTGTTATCAACTCAAGAAGCCAAGGTTCGGTCTGAAGCAGCACAAGCTGAAAAGCTAAGTGCAGAAGAGACACTTAAGAATCTTGGGGAAGAGCAGAAAAAGATTGAGCCAGAACTGGCATCTGTTCAGGAAGAGCTTGCTGCTGATCGCGAAAATGTCGTTGCAGTCGAGGCCAAGCGCGAGGCACTGCGAGGGCGGTGCGTAGATGTCGAGGGGGAACTGGAATCAGCAGTAAGTATTGTATGCTTTAATAAGGCTCAGCTGCAATCAACGTCAGAAGCTATCAGAGCAGTTCAAGCTGATTGTGATTCAGCATCGAATGACCTACGCCGCGTTGAATGTGATTTACGGGAACAAGAAGAGGCCATTGTTGGTTCGCGTGAAGATGCACAATCTGCTCAGAAACGTTTGTCTGAATTGAGGGAGACAAAAGAACAACAGTCGCTTGCGCGTCAAAAAGTCGAGGCCGTTGTAGTGCAGCGCCGAGAGGAAGCGAAAGCTGCTTTAGATGCTGTGGAGCGATGTCAGAGGGGACTTGATAAATCCTGGGCGCTGGTGCACCGCTTGGAAGAGGGGACAGCGTCGCTCGAAGGCACTGTTGATGTTCTAGCTCAACGACGAATTGAGCTGCAGTCTCGACATGAACAGCTTGATGCTGAACAACTTAGTGCAACCCATCGAGTCGAACTGGCGTGGCAGAATTTAGCCGAGAGGCAAGGTCGACTTGAGGTGCTTCGGGATCGCCAAAAGTTGCTCGAGGATTTGATTGCATCGCACGAGGGTGTTTCTGAGGCAACACGCCAAGTTCTAGATCAATTTTCAGATGAAATTCCTGGTTTGCGTGGCTTGCCGTCAGACCTGATTGTTGCTGATAGTCAGTGGGCTGGACTTGTAGATATAGCAGTTGGTGTACTTGGTCAGCGAATTGTTGTAGATCGCTTGTCGGACATTCTTGACTGGTGTGATGGATGGAATCGCTCGTTCTCTACTCAAGAATTAATTACAGCGAGCGGTCGTGTAGGTTTTTTAGCAATTGATAAATTGCCGGAACCACCGTCTCTGGAAATTCAAGAAATATTTGGCGATGGTGGTGTCGGTGTTATTGGTAGGCTAGATCGACTTGTCTCAGGTGAAAGCAAAGAGGCAAGAGAAACCGAAGTTGGGCGGTCACTGGTAATATCTGGTGAATACGGCTCAGCTGAATCTATTGATAAAATTGTGGAGAAGCGAGACCATGCAGATGCAAGTAATCTTTTAAGACGGCGTCTTCTTGGCAGGATATGGATTGTTGAATCTGTTGAGTTGGCTTGTCGTGTTGTCGACCAAATGCCGCCGGGATTAGTTTTCCTGTCGCAAGAAGGAAGCTGGCTTTCGAGTGACGGTGGCTTTGAGGTAGGAGCAAGTAGTGCTGGAGTAGGGCTTGTTTCCCGGCACAGTGAATTGCGTGCTGTAAAAACAGAACAGCACGCAATAGTGGTTTCAGTGCGTGAAGCGAAGGGTGAGTTGCACAGCTGTCAGCAAAAGCTTGAAGGCTTTCGAGAAGAGCAAAAACGCCTTGTCGCAAAACAACACGAATTGGCAGAATCGATAGCATCAAGCCGGAGCGAGCAGCAGCGCTTTCAGCGAGAACTACTGGCTGCTCGTAGCCAAGTAGACGAGCAACAGCAAGAGTTGCACGGTGCAGAGTCTCGAGCAGTTGCAGTAGCTGATGCTGTCCGTGCTGTGACAACCGACAGCGGGAGGCTTACAGCCGAAATAAGTGGAACGGACAAGGCTCTCGAGGACGTCGAATCGAACTTGAAGACCCTGGGGCAGTCACACGAGCAGGTGCTCGAACGCATTGCAGGTCTTCGTGATCAGCTGTCTGTTTGTAGGGAGCGGGTGGCGGGCCTCGAAGCCACTATTATTGCAAAGCAGGCTGATAAAAGTAGGCAGGAAGTAGAGTCTCTTGCTGCGGTCGAAAAAGAAAATGCAATAAGAAAAAGGCTTACTGTTGTTACTCTCGAAGTTCTCCGAGCTGGTGATCGGTATGCGGAAGCAAGTTTGCTGGCAGAATGCTCGGCTCGTCGCGTCGCTGTAATTGTCGGGCAGCAGTTATCGATTCGTACTAATGAAAAGAAGGCGATACGCATTATAGATTGTGCTCGGGAAACGCTACAGGAATGTAGTTCAATGAGTCATGCTGCTGATTTGAAAAAAGAAACTGCTATGCATCAGCGCACACGCGTCCTTGAGCGATTGCACGATGACTACGGCATCGATCCAATGGCTGATCTACCAAGTCCGGCAAAGGTTGACTCGGAAGGTAATGTCATTGAAATTCCAGAAGATCGAGAAGAACTTGACAGCCAGATAGAAGATGCGAGAAGGAAAGTCGGAGCAGTTGGCTCAGTGAATCTCGAGGCGCTTGCAGAGTCTGAGGAGCTCGCTGAACGATTGGCTGGACTCGAATCTCAGCTCATAGATGTTACTGATGGCAAGCATTCTGTCGAGAAGCTTATTGCACGAATCGATGAGGAGAGTCGCCGTTTGCTTGGTGAGACCATCGAGAAAGTGAGAGCCGAATTCTCTGTTCTTTTTGAGCGACTCTTTGGAGGGGGGCAAGCAGATATAATTCTCGATCCAGAGATTGATCTTCTTGATACAACTGTTGAAATTGTTGCTCGGCCTCCTGGCAAAGAACCTCGGAATATTTCTTTGTTGTCCGGTGGTGAGAAAACAATGACGTGCGTGGCTTTGTTGCTATCGATATTTCGTTCGCGTCCCAGTCCTTTCTGTGTGCTTGATGAAGTTGATGCCGCGCTTGACGAAGCAAATGTTGACCGTTTTGTTGGTGTGTTGCGAGATTTCCTATCGTCTACCCAGTTTATCGTTGTTACGCATTCGAAAAAGACAATGGCTACCGCGACCACCTTGTACGGTGTCACGATGGAAGAATCTGGTGTTTCTAAACGAGTAGCAGTTCAGTTTGAGTCAAATGCCTCTGCTTTACAGACAAAAGCAGCCTGACCAGCGGCGTTACCAAATTCTTCCGAAAGAACGGCTCAAGTCTCACGACATGATCTTTCGATCTAACCTCTTGGATGGTCATGTTTGCTGGAACTGCTTCACTGTGAAGTGGTAACTCAGACATGAAGCAGGGGGGCCTGCAAGCCATAGTATTCACCAAACCAAAGGCTCTGCTTTGGGTTTGTGATAAGGAATACTCGGACTTGCCTTCTCTTTGTTTTCACCACCCCTTTCGGAATGTGGCGACGCGGCTACACCGATTGAATGTCCGCGTCGGGGGGGCCGTGTCTCATTACTCTTTTTGAGTAGAGGGCTGGCCAAGAATGAGTTCAGACACGAAGACAAAATGGAGTCTAGTAATGAAGGTGTTTACGACAGGCCAGGTCGCGAAGATCTGTAAAGTTGCTCCCCGAACCGTTAGCAAATGGTTCGACTCGGGAAGGCTTAAGGGATATCGTATTCCGGGATCGCAGGACCGCCGCATTCCACGCGAATATCTTATCAAGTTTTTGAAAGAACATGGAATGCCACTAGGCGATCTTGAAGATGAAGCTATGGCGAAAGTCTTGCTCGTTGGTCAAGATCAATTACTGATAGAAAATCTCAAGAGACATTTGCCAGCTGAAAATTCCTTCAAGATACAAGTGGCTGCGAGTGGATTTGAAGCTGGGATTCAAGCTGAGAGTTTTCATCCTGACTGCATTGTGGTTGATTATGCAATTGGCCGAATCGATGCCCAGCAGATTTGTCAAAATTTACGACGAAATGCAGAATATTCGGACACAATCGTTATTGCTTTGCTGCCTGATGATGGCTCGCAGATCACAGTGGATCGGAATCACGTGAACGAGAGTTTCAAGAAGCCTTTCGACGTGGCTTTGCTCGCTGAGCGTCTCCGGACACTCATCGGATCACGAAAAGAACTAGTCTGAAAAGGCTTTTAAAAATGACTCCATGCCAGGGGTCGGCAGCTTTGATGGCTGCCGACCCCTGTGTGTTTTATTGGCTTTAACAAGTATGCTTGGAACAATGAATGAATATAGACAGCAAGCAAAAATGGTCGATGTTGGCAGGAAGGCGGTTACTGTACGGACCGCAGTAGCCTCGGGGCAGCTTGTCGTACGGGCAGAAACGCTTGATCGAATTCGGAAGGGTGATCTTATGAAAGGAGATGCCCTTCATACGGCTCGTGTTGCCGGCATCATGGCAGCTAAGCGAACTTCCGAATTCGTGCCGCTGTGTCATCCTCTCCCGCTGGAAGGTGTGGATGTTGATATTCAGTGTGTAAATGGTGCTGAAGGCTGTTGCGATGCAGTGATGGTGGTTGTGCGTGTCGTGACCAGCGCAAAGACAGGTGTTGAAATGGAGGCACTTACTGCAGTCACCGCTGCACTCATGACACTCTATGACATGGCAAAATCAATTGATCACGATATGGTGATTGGTGAGATAAGATTAGATGCTAAAACTGGTGGTAGTAGCGGAGATTACGTACGGTCAGACGCCCGTGCAGTATCCTCGGAATGAGAGGGCTTTGCTGCCTCTTGCGATCGATGCGATTCGGCAAGGATAGGTTCGAGCTCTTCAACGAAATCTTGAACATCTTTGAATTCACGATATACGCTTGCAAACCGAACGTAGGCAATCTGATCGAGAAGGCGAAGTAACTCCATGAGTCGTGCACCAAGAATACCGCTCGGAACATCGCTTTCATAAGAGCCGTAAAGTTCTGTTTCAAGAGTTGTGATTACCCCTTCGATATCATCCTCGGTGATCGGTCTTTTCCAACAGGCCTTCGCGAGACCCCGCTTAATTTTAGCCCTGTCAAAGGGTTCTTTTTCACCATTTTTCTTCACCACAGCGAGGAATTGGCGTTCAAATCTTTCGTACGTTGTAAATCTTTTTCTGCAGCTAAGACATTCACGGCGGCGACGAATACTTGCACCATCATCACCAGCTCGAGAATCAATAACACGGTCATTGTCGGTACGACAGAAGGGGCAACGCATTGGGGTTTCTCGTAAGGCGAGGCTGGTCACGATTCTGAGCAGCAGTTATGGCTTATTGTAAGTCGGTCGTAGAATTGTTGATTGGAGTGTTGCGCTGTTGTCTCGTAAGTTTCCAGTCACGTCGCTGTCGTGAACTCGGGATGTTCATTGCTTTACGGTATTTTGTCACTGTTCTTCGTGCGACAGTGATGCCCTGTTTCGCGAGTTCTTCAACCAATTCATCATCACTCAATGGCTTTTCTTTGGATTCTTCAAGGACAATTTCTTGCAGTTTTTTCCGGACGGCATCCCAGGCAACTTCATCTCCATCAGCACTGACGGTACCACCCACGAAAAATTTCCGAAGAGGGAAAAGACCGCGTGGTGTTTGAAGCCATTTATCATCTACAGCACGACTTACGGTAGTAACGTGCATGCCTATGCGGTCGGCAATTTGCTGCATTTTCAATGGCTCTATTGCCTCTGGTCCTTCACTGAAAAAACGGGTTTGGTGATCGACGATAGCCTGTGCTGTTTTAAGGAGTGTGCCTCGTCTTTGTTCAATTGCCTCGATAAGCCATTGCGCTGAATTAATTTTGCGTTTGATATATTCCCGTGTGTCAGGATCAGTGTCGGTGGCAGACAGTATTCGCCTGTAGGTGGGGCTAATACGAAGGTTTGGAAGATCAATCTCTTCAAGCCGTACTTTCCAAGTGCCGTCAGGTTGTTGCTCCGCAAAAACATCGGGTTTAACTGGTGGGATAACAGGACTCGTGAAGATCGCACCAGGCTTCGGGTCGAGGCTGTGTAATATATCCCGAAGATTTTCAATTTCTTCGATACTGAGGCCCGTTTTCCGCTCAATCATGGGCAGTCGATTTGCTGCGAGATTCTCAAGGTGATCACAAATAATTTGTTGAATGTGCCGTGCATAAGGAGCGTCAGATTTGACCTGCAGCAAAAGACATTCTTTGAGATCACGACCACCCACACCAGGCGGATCCATGCTTTGAACAATACGCAGCCCGGACTCGAGCAGTTTTTTTTGCTCATTCAGGAATGCTTCTTTGTCAACTACTAATGACTTGCCGGTTGAGCCCGTTGGTAAAGGGTCTACTAATTCATCAAGTGGCATTGGAAGATAGCCGTTTGCATCGAGATTAAAAATTACTTTATCTGCAGCTCGTTGGATCTCTGGTGAGGCTTCGTAATTAGCCAATTGATCGTGCAGATGATTAAACAGAGTCTCGGGGCGATCCTCCATATTAGCAATTGTGTCAAAATAACGATCAGACGCTTCATCATTTCGTCCCGGTGAAGACCGTCGTCTGTCCTCGTCAGTGTCAGGGTATTCTTTGGACCAGTCATAAGACCGTTCAAAATCATCTTTATTAGCATGGTCTTGGTCGACAAGAAGTGGTTGCTCAGCAGTTGCCGCTGGCGGGGAGTCGGTCGCACCTTCTGCGGGAGGGTTGCCGTCAATCTCAGGCTCAATTAATTCAAGCGTCTCATTGTTTTGGATTTCCTGCTCAATGCGTTCTTCAAGAGCGAGTAAGGGTAGCTGAAGGATTTCCATGGACTGGATCATACGGGGCGCAAGCACTTGCTTTTGCGCCATCCGCATTTCCTGACCAAAAGACATCCGCATCGACATTGGAACTACCACTTGTAAAGGGCCTGTGATTTTTCACACCTGCTATCGAGACTGCCTGATCATACCATTTCCAGAGCTTTTCCGAGTTACGCCACTAAGACGAAGTTTGTCAGAATGGTTGCCGGCTGGCGATTGCATCGGCCAACATGTCCTGATTTGCTTGCTCTAATGAAGCTCCAACCGTAAGGCCGCGGGCGAGACGTGTTATCCTGACCGGAAGTCCAGCAAGACGATTCGCAATAGCGAGTGCAGTGCCATCACCCTCTACGTTCGGCGTGGTTCCCATAATTACTTCTCGAATCACGCCTTCTTGAAGTCTTGCAACGAGAGTCTCGATAGATAGTTTCTCAGGTCCCACTCCGTCTAGTGGTGAAAGTCGTCCTTGCAAGACATGGTAGACACCTCGGAAGCTGCCTGCTTGTTCGATCGCAAGAAGGTCTCGTACCTGTTCAACAACACACAGTACGCTTTGATCTCGGCGAGGATCTTCACAAATCACACATTCTTCATTTTCGGAAAGATTAAAACAGTTTCTGCAAGGCTTCAGGTTTTCTTTTACAGCACGGATGCTTTCTGCAAACTCAAGGGCTTCTTCATTAGGCATTTTGAGAACGTGGTATGCAAGTCGCTCAGCGCTTTTTTTCCCAATACTTGGAAGGCTTGAAAAAGCATTAATTAATCTGCTGATTGGTGAATTCGTATCAGCCATTACGTCACTCCGTCCTGTTCACCGTTGTGTGTATTTGTATGACTTGATGTTTGCTGCGAATCGGTTTGCCGTCTCGGTGGGTCTACTTTTCGGATAGCTGCATCAAAAGTTGTGAGTGCGTGACTTACGAGAGGGTGCTTCACCGTTTCTTTTAGCAAGCCAGCAGAAGAAATTGCTGGCTGCTGAATGGCTTTCGGTGGTTGTTGTGAACGTTTGCCTACTCCATCTGATTTTGATGGTGTTGTGCTCGTAGTATCCTCTTGGAGTACAACTGAAAATCGGCAGGATTGGCCTCCCCTGGTTTCTAGGGCGACTTGAAACTGCTTTGCGATCTCCGGCCTATTCAGAAATGCGATAGCCGACCTCGCGGATGCTGGGAATACAATTTTGAAATGATTTGCTTCCCGTAATGCCGAGATGGCCATGTTTGCAAAATCACTGGCAAGGCCACCAACGTCCTCTCCGGCATGCTTCCACAGAGACAGTGGCTCGGTGCTCGATTTCGAGGTAGGGGAACTAGCTGTCGCAAGCGTGCCAGTTGTTTTCGCGTGGCTCTTCGAGCTTTCCTGAGAGCGTGAAGGTTTTTCTATACTTTTTTCTTGTTTAAGTGCTGGCGTTAGCTTTTTTTTTTCGTGCTGGTGGGGGTCTTTTGTTTCACCCTGTTTTGCTCCATCTAACTTCATGCTTGAGATTACTTCGCTAAGATTGTCGAGGTCTTCAAGCGCAGAGAGTCTTATCACGGCCATTTCTGCGAGAACCGTTGAATGTGTGCTGAGTCGCATTCTTGCAAGTGAGTGGTCGATAATTTGAAGCATTGCAAGCAAGGTCTCTGTTCCAGCCTGTTCACCAAGGCTCATAAAATTAATGCCTGCCGACTCATTTCCAACAAAAGTGTTAGGGCTACAGCCGACGCTTGCGACAAGGCAGTTACGCAGCGCGGTTAGCAATTGTTCTAGCACGCCTCCGGCATCAGCTCCTTGGCTAATGCATTCGTGCAGCACAGAAAGTGCCGTTGGGGCATCTCTGTTGATAATCGCTTGGGCAAGCTCTTCTACTTTTTCATCTTTACCAGTACCGATAACAGCGTGGACATCTTCAATTTCAATATCTTTTTTGTCACCAGCCGCAATACCAAAGAGCTGTTCAAGGAGTGACTGGCTGTCTCGCATGCTGCCCGATGCGCGTCGGGCAATGAGATCAAGTGCAGCGGGTGTGACTTGTATGCCCTCGCTTTCAACTATTTGGGCGAGGCGCTTCGCGATAGCAGCGGTGTCAACAGATTGAAAGTCAAATCGTTGGCAGCGAGATAAAATCGTGATAGGCAATTTCTCTGGCTCGGTGGTGCAGAGCACAAATTTAACGTGAGGAGGGGGTTCTTCGAGTGTTTTTAACAGAGCGTTGAATGCTTCCCGAGTAAGCATATGTACTTCATCAATGATGTACGTCTTGTGATTGCCGTTCGCAGGCCGCACTGCTACGTTTTGGCGAAGCTGACGAATTTCATCGATGCCACGGTTGCTGGCTGCATCAATCTCAATCACATCAACATCTTGACCCGCGGCGATTGCTTGACAGCGAGCACAAGTGTTACAGGGTTCACCGTGTTTGCGATTTGTGCACTCGAGAGCTTTTGCATAGATGCGTGCGGCGCTTGTTTTGCCAACTCCTCGAGCACCTGTGAATAAATAGGCATGACCAATACGGCCTGAGTCAATTGCTCCAACAAGCCCTCGAGCGACATGTTCTTGGCCGACAAGATCACCAAATTTCTGTGGCCGGTACCGGCGAGCAACAACCTGATAGGCAGCCGGTTCAACCATTGCATTCATTAGTTTCGTTTAAAAAATGAAAAAACAGATTTAACGAGGGTTCCATAACCCTTCCAACACAGGGTAATCTTCAGGTGAGAGCGACCGCCGATGAGAGGCCCACCGCACAAAGAGACGACTGCTTATGGCTGCTGCGGTTAAGCCCTGACCAGGTTCACAGGCCTCCATCGCAGGGGCCCCTCATCGGACGCCGGTCTCCCTACGTTTTACGTCCTTCTCGCTGTTCGGTCAAAGGCTGGTACATTCCTGACATGGCTTCCCCCATGATGCAACAATTTGAGGCGGCAAAGGCCCGTTGTCCCGGAGCAATCGTGCTATTCCGGATGGGGGACTTTTATGAACTCTTTGGAGAAGATGCCAAGCGAGCAGCAAGTCTACTCGACCTCACCCTTACCAGTAGAGAAAAAGGGCCAAATGCTATTCCTATGGCTGGTTTTCCTCATCATCAGCTCGATCCCCAGCTGGCTAAACTTGTGGCAGCCGGTGAGCATGTGGCTATTTGTGAACAGATTGATGATCCTAAAACAACGAAAGGACTTCTACGCCGAGAGGTTACACGAATTGTTACTCCCGGAATTGTTTCGGATGAGTCTCTGCTCCGGCCAGACAGCCCAAACCATCTCGTAGCCCTTGCACCCGATGCTCTGCGAATACGAACGAATGGGGAAAAGACTTCATATGAAAATCAATTACGTGTTGGGATTGCTTGGATCGATGTATCCGTCGGTCGTTTTCAGGCTGCAGTGCTTCAGTTAGAGGAGCTAAAAGATTATTTGTTGAGGTTAGATGCCTCTGAAATACTTTGCTGCGAACAAGACAAAGTTTTTGTTGAAAAAGTTCTTGCCGAATCAGGCATTCAAACAGTTCTAACCGCGAGGCCTGATTGGTGGTTTGATTCAAAGCAGGCCCAAACGAAAGTAACTACATCGCTTCGGAGTCTTCGACTCGATGGGCTAGGATTTAATCTTCCGGAAGAACATTTGGCAATATGTGCCGCCGGAGGCATTCTGGCATACCTGGAAGAAAATGAACCTGCAGCGATCGGTCGAATAAAGACTCTTGCTGCCTGGAGGCCGGGTGTCCAGATGGAGATTGACGAGGCAACTCGTCGTAGCTTGGAAATCGTACGAGTTTCCGCGCCCTCAGGTCATCGCCGTGATGGTTCATTGGCTGGAGTTTTTGGAAAAACACAGTCAGCAATGGGAAGTCGGCTTTTGGTTGATTGGTTGAGCGCACCCCTCGTTGATAAGGGCAAGATCGACGAGCGACTTGATGCAGTAGCCGTACTTGTGCATCACACGGAAAGTGTTGCACAAGTAATAGCCACACTTCGAGGTGTTGGTGATATTGAGCGGCTAGTAGGACGTGTTATCTCGGGTCGCGCAGGACCTCGAGATATCGAGCGAATCGGTCAAGCTACAAAAATTCTTCCAGAACTGATCACGCTGCTTCGTAAAGCCGGGTCACTCGTTGCACCGGATGCACCCCACGGATCTAGTTTGCTCTCAGGTTATGGAGAGAATCTCGATCCCTGTGAAGATCTTACCGCTCGGATCACGACAACCCTGCGTGATGAATGTCCAACGTATGTTCGAGATGGTGGATTTATTCGTCCCGGATTTGATGAACGCTACGATCAGCTTGTGGAGCTTGCAACAGGTGGAAAGGCTTGGATTGCAAAATATCAATCCTCAGAAAGTGAGCGAACGGGGATTCCGAAACTTAAAGTTGGATTCAACCGCGTGTTTGGATTTTTTCTTGAGATTGGTCGTGGATATGCTGACAAAGTTCCTCCTGAGTACGTTCGTAAGCAGACCGTAAAAAACGCTGAGCGGTACACTACGCCAGAACTCGATGAACGGCAGCGGCAGGTCCTTGGAGCAGAGGAAGAGGCTGTTCGTCGTGAACTCGAACTCTTTGAAGATTTACGTAATTTTCTCGCACAGCATCGTGAGAGACTGGATTGTGTGGCTGAACAAGTGGCGGCAATTGATGTACTTCTGACGTTTGCCGATATAGCACGATCACAACGATGGGTTCGTGCTGATATCTCTGATGACTCGGTACTTGCTATTGATCAAGGGCGACACCCCGTACTTGAGCAACTGTTGCCTGCGGGTAACTTAGTGCCGAATGATTTGGTGCTTGTTGGAGGGAAGTTGAGAGAAGATGAAAAAAATCCTCTTCCTTCAGTTTTACTTGTGACGGGACCCAATATGGGTGGAAAGAGTACCTTTATCCGGCAAGCAGCACTTCTTACAGTATTGGCTCAAGCTGGCTCTTATGTGCCCGCGAAGGCAGCGCAAATAGGAATCGTCGACCGGCTGTTTGCTCGGATTGGGGCTGGTGATGATCTTGCTAGTGGCGCGAGTACATTTCTCGTTGAGATGTCACAGACGGCACGCATACTCAATAGAGCAACCGAGAAAAGCCTCGTCATACTTGATGAAGTTGGTCGCGGAACAAGTACCTTTGATGGCCTTGCATTAGCCCAGTCTGCCGTTGAATATCTCTACAAAAGCCTGCATTGCAGGACCTTATTTGCAACACATTATCTGCAGCTTGCTTCGCTCGAGAGGCTCCCCGGGGTCGCAAATGCTCAGGTGCTTGTCGAACAGCACGAGGGGCAACTGATTTTTCTACATCAGGTAACGTCGGGTGCTGCCGATAAGAGTTGGGGTGTTCATGTTGCAAGGCTCGCAGGTGTTCCAGATGCTGTTATCGATCGTGCACGAGACCTCCTGATTGCCTTTGAAACCGGAGGGGGGCAGAAGCCGGCCAAGGCAAGGCGTGTGCAAGAGTCTAGTAAAGAGCAGTCACTTTTATTTGATTAGTCGGCCGCTGCTGAACCGGTTTCTTTCTCGAAGCGATGGCGTATGGAATTCAGTACTGCAGCCGAAATGTTTTTCTCCGTCACAGTTTGGAGTGCTCGCCAGCCAGGGACGGCATTCACTTCAAGGACCCATATTGAGCCATCGTTGCCTTGTATTAAATCAACACCTGCAATAGTAACACCGAGTGCCTGTGCCGCAGAGCGAGCAAGTTGCACCCATTCTACTGGTGGAGTGAATGATTCTGCTCGACCGCCTTGTGAAATGTTTGTTCGCCACTCTCCGTCTGTTGCGATTCGTTTCATTGCGTATGCCTCAGAGCCAATGATTAGAATGCGTATATCCCACCCTTCGTTGGCAATGTGTCTTTGAACCACACAGACCCCCGTCTTCAAGAAAAAAGATGGTAATTGTGTTGTGGTATTTCGGTACTGAACGAGTCCTTGTCCGTTCGATCCAAAAATTGGCTTCAGCACGACGTTGCCATCGTATTCTTCTGTGAGGCTCTGAAGATCAGCGTGCGATTGAACAATCGCAGTTTGCGGTACTGGTATGCCGGCATCTAAGAGTCGTGTCATCGTTAAATATTTGTCGATGGCAGCTTCCAGTGATTTCGGATGGTTTAGTACAATCTTGCCGTTCGCAGAAATGCGTGCAAGCATATCCATGCGACTAATCACTTGCTCGAGAGTTCCTGATGGCATGTTGCGGACTAATACGGCATTCGCCTGATAGAGACTTTTTGGCCAGAAGCGTTCTCCACGATGATCAGCCGAGCCTCCTAGTGTTCTCCAATCGACAGCAACGCCGGAAATATTCTCGTGGGAACACTCTTTTAGCATCTCCGCTACGTGCCAGCTTGATGTTGATCCGAGTATCGCGAGTGACGAAAGCATTACGAGGTCAATGGGTATCGGAGAAAGACATTTCTATAATGTCGGGTGAGGTCGATCCGAATCGATGATGGCGACCGGAATCAAGATTTTTGAATTCAAGGACTGCTGGTGCAAAAAGAGCTGGGTCAAGTGCATAAAAGTCTTGATTTACTTGTTCGAAAAGCTCCGAAAATAACCTGCCATGAAGATCCGAACAGCAGCTCACAGCCTTAGGCCCAATATCCTCCAAGCTGCGGTCGTCGCCAGTTACATCAAGTTGGACAACGCCACCGTAGAGAATGGAATCATTTGTACGCCCAAGAGCAATGAGAGAGTCTTGGGTTTTAGGAGGAAGTGGTGCAATCGCACTGCCGCGAACAATTCGTTCCAAATTAAAGCCACATTCGTGAAGCTGGTGAAGCGAGGTCTCTAGCGATCGAGCTACGATCTGGACTAATCCCGCGGGACTTTCGGTTGCGGCAACAAGTAGAGTTATCGCGTGAGTCGGAAGTCCCGCGAGGGCAGCGAGTTCCTGGCAGACAGCTTCCGGCGGCATTCTGTTTGCCTCAAGTAAGCCGATCGTCATGCTTGGTCGTTCCCGCCGCCCAATCGTTTCATAAATTTTTTCTTTCCCAATGACGGCACGGATTGGACCACTTGCCATTGCCCTATAATTTTCGTGGTCAATTTTCCAGCCGGCGTACTGAGAAGCAAGACACGCCGATACAGGGTCGTCAGAATACACCTGAACCACTGGCCACGGGCACTTCGACCAGAAGTCTAGTAGAGCTTCGAGCTCTTGTTTGGTGTCAATCGCCACTTTTCCACGCCCACCCATCGCAATTTCAGCCATGAGGACACCAAGTGCTGCCGATCCACTTGCCCGCACACCACAATCGATGATTCGTACGCCAGAAATATTGGTAATGCCTGCCTGATACCACTCAGGATTTTCGATGAGTTCATGAAGGCACACTGCAGCACCATCGCTCAGTGACACTTTCGTCGTCGGCGTACTAGGCATTGTTGTTTCTGTATTATGCAACGACTGATGATATGTTGGAGAGAGCTTAGTGATAACGAGTACAGAATGATCTGTACGACAATATTTATCTCGACTTCTTGGTGATCGAGGGGTTATCTTGGTATGTTTCCGATCGATTCGCAATTCGATTCTAAGTAGTGTACACCGAGATCCCTTGTTTTTTCGGAGATTACTGTGCCTAGCCTTACGGTAGAAAATTACATAAAAGCTATTTATCAGATTTCAGAACAGCAGGATAAGAAGCCTGTGACTACGGGGCAGTTGGCATCTACTCTTGGGGTCGCGCCGGGGACTGTAACGAGTATGCTCAAGACGCTTAATACAGCTGGCCTAGCAATGCATACTCCCTACGAGGGTGTGTCGCTATCACGAACAGGCCAAGTTTTGGCATTACGAATGATTCGTCGCCATCGGCTCATTGAACAGTTTTTAGTACAAACACTTTCAATGAATTGGGATGAAGTACACGATGAGGCGGAGCACATGGAACATGCTGTTAGTGATCTGTTAGTCGACAGGATCGATGAATACCTTGGTAGGCCCGAGGTGGATCCTCATGGTGATCCTATTCCGAGAGGAACGACCGATTCAGATTCGGAGCACATAAATAAATATCAACCGTTATCGACTCTTCCCATGGGCGTCAGTTTTCGAGTGACTCGCGTTCTTGATCAATCACCAGTTTTTTTACGCTACCTTGCCGAAACAGGATTAATTCTTGGATCTAGTGGCCATGTTGAAGAGACGAAAAGCCCGACGGGTGTTTTTTACGTACGAGTCAATAACGCTATGGTTGCTCTAGCAATTGACGCGGCAAGCAATTTGCTTGTAGAAGAATTAGCTAGTCCATAACCTTTTCCCAGATTGCCGATTGCCCAAGGCATTCGTCTACTTCAAGGCGAATAAAGCCTAGTTGTCTCGAGCCGTTTTGTGCTAGACGCTCAAGTAATTCAGTTCCAATCCACTCCGCGAGCAGTTCGGCAGTAGTGTTGATGAGTGGTAGGAGTCTGCATTCATCAGCCGGAAATATCCAGCGTCGTTTTTCAAACGTCACAAGGACTTCTTCTCGGCCTGCATGTGTTTGCTTGGTTACGTTAAGAAAAGGGTTTTTTGTTGGCAGGAGCAAACTGTGATCGAGTCGAGCAATGATTTCTGAGAGGGTGTCACGGAGAAAAATGAAATCAATGACCATTCCGTGGTTGTCAGGGGTACCCGAGGTTAAGCATGCTACCGTCCAATTGTGTCCGTGTATGGCCTCGCAAAGATCATTTTTAAGGGTTATGAAGTGGCCAGCTGAAAAAACATGAACTGCTTTTTTCAATGATACGGAAAAGTTTACTGTCATTTTAAAATTTGGATATTAAAAGAGTTCATGGAAACACGAGTTCCATAGATGGACGTATAATGCAGCAGCAACAAGATCCGCGGTAGTGCCAGGGTTTATACGGCAGGGGTGCCGAAGACGCCAGTCAAATGCCTCGATAGCGGAGAAACGATCTTGTTCCGGTAACGCAAGCAATGCGGCAGCCTCTGAGGAAACCCGAAGAGATTCCTGTATCCCATGACGACGGGTTATGAGGGAGTCTGGGGTGCGAGCGAGTTGGGCTAAAGCGGTGTTGACAATAACTTGTTCCCAGCTTTCTGCACGAGTTTCGTAGTTTTGCAGATCAGAGACCGCGTTGTCCCATAAGGACTGATAGCCAAAGCCCCAGAGAGCAGCGATGCTATCTTGCGGTTCTGTTGTGGCAGCATGCCGCATTGCTTCCCGGATTGATTGCGGAGGTGCGTTTTGAATATCATATTTATTGCGTGTGCCCAGTGACTTAGTATTTGCTTGTTTGATCGCAGCGTAAATATCAAGTGCGTCCTGCGAATCAGATTTATTGATTGCAGTGTCGGCACCATCTGCTGACAAAAAAACATTTGGTGATTTGCTTCCTGCGACAAGAGGCACTATCGCAATGATAATGCCTAAATTAGCATTTGAACGAGTCTTTATTTGTGATTGAGTGACCGCATTCCGAATCGTTTTGCCTAACGGAGTAGTTGCTGCCTTATCCAAGATGGGCGCTATCGCGATCGCTGCATTGCAAAGCTCGTCATATGAAAGATCTTCAAAACTTTTTCTCGGACTGACATTTCCAGGTTTACGTGCAGTTGCCTCCAAGATGCTCGCTATGGCTGCACACCACCCGGGAGTCAGGCTGGAAGGCCGAGGCAGCAGTTCCCTACTGACTGCCATAGCCGCTTCCAAAAGTGTCGAATTGGGAGGTATTTCCGGCATTTCGAAGGAGTTTTTAGCCACACGGGCGTTTGGAATATGAAAGAATTAGGGTGTGTATGAGAAGAGCTTGTAATCCGGTTGTCGGGTCGACTGCTGTTGGCAGTTTAATTTATGCAAAAGAGCGAGTATGAATCGCTCGAAAGGATAGCGACGTTGGCTGAAGAATCCACAAAGAAGATTGGACCAGAAGCGTTCATTAATCGCGAATTGAGTTGGCTCGAATTCAACCTAAGAGTTCTGGAAGAAGCTGAAAATGAAGAGAATCCGCTGCTTGAGCGCATGAAATTTCTTGCAATTTTTAGCTCAAATCTAGATGAGTTTTTTATGGTTCGTGTGGCCGGTATTCGAGAACAAGCGTTTGGTGATGGCGCGCCTCAGGACTTTGCTGCCGATGGTTTGACTGCTAGTGAGCAACTGCGTGCTATAGCGGATCGTACTCAGGAACTTGTGGCCAGGCAGTATCGGTGTCTTCGGGAGATAATTGGCCCAGCTATGCAAGAGGCCGGATTTCAACTTTTACGAGATACTGAACTCACAGAGGAGCAAAGAGAGTATGTTGATCGATTCTTTCATGAGCGAGCGTTACCAATCCTAACCCCGATGGCTTGTGATCCTGCTCATCCATCACCTCGGTATCACAATCGGGGCCTTTATCTCGGCACTATGCTCGAACATGAGAAAGGCCTTGGTCCAAAGCAGTTGTTCGCAGTTGTACAAGTTCCTCAGGTTTTGCCGCGAGTGATTCTGCTGCCAAATGAAAATTCAGACACTGTTTGTTTCGTACTTCTAGAAGAACTGGTTGCAGCACGGTTGCCAGAATTGTTTGGTGGATTTTCAGTTAAGTCGTGGACGACCTTTCGTATTACGCGTGACTGCGACCAGGAACTTCTTGAGCAAGAATCAGATGACATGCTCCGGCTTATTGAAGAGCGGCTGAAGGAAAGACAGCGGGGGCAAGCCGTTCGGTTAGAGATTGCAGCAAAAGCTGATGAGTCAATCGCCCAGCGAATTATTGATGATGAGGATTTGAGGTCGAATAGTCAGGAGCCAGGTATTACGACGTATAATGAAGTCTATCGTATCGACGGACCACTTGATCTCACTGGCCTCTGGGAGCTTTATAAACTTTCAGGTTTTGAGAAGTTTCATGATAAGCCGCACACGCCAAGAAGACCTGCTGCATTCCGTCAGCAGCGTGACATCTTTTCGACAGTGGCTCGTGAAGATGTCTTAGTTCATCACCCGTATGAATCATTTGACCCTGTTGTTGATTTCGTCACGTCAGCGGCAAGGGACCCGAGGGTTTTGGCAATTAAGCAGACCCTTTACCGCACCAGTGGTGATTCACCAATTATTCGAGCCCTCATGGATGCTGCAGAAGCCGGCAAACACGTTACTGCGCTCGTGGAACTCAAGGCACGGTTTGATGAAGCAAACAATGTGAGCTGGGCGAGGCAACTAGAGAGAGCAGGTGTCCACGTTGTTTTTGGTTTTCTTGACCTCAAAACACATTGTAAGGTTTCGCTTGTCATTCGGAACGAGCGTGAAGGACTTAAGCGATACGTCCATCTTGGAACTGGGAATTACAATCCAGCGACAGCAACTTCATATACTGACCTAGGTTTGTTTACGGCAGATATTGAAATTGCAGAAGATGCTTCTGCTCTCTTTAATTTGCTGACGGGATATTCGCAGGGACATTCTTGGAAAAAGCTCATTGTTGCTCCGAATGATTTGCACAGCCGAACACTCGAATTAATTGCTTCGCAGAAAGCCCTTGCTTGTGCCGGTAAGCCATCGAAAATCTTTGCGAAAGTAAATTCATTAGCTGACCATCAGATCATTGAGTCTCTATATGAAGCAAGCCAGGCGGGTGTGCCAATAGAGATTCTCTCCCGTGGAATTTGTTGCTTACGTCCAGGTGTTATTGGGTTAAGCGATAATATCCAAGTTCGAAGTATCGTTGATCGGTTTCTCGAGCATAGTCGGATATTTGTATTTGGTGACGGAGCAGATGCTGAAGTGTATCTGGGTAGCGCAGACTGGATGCCTCGAAACTTCTTCAGGAGAGTCGAAGTCATGTTCCCAGTGCTTGCAGGGCCACTCAAGGATCGTGTGCTCACAAGTATTGTGCCGACATATATGGCTGACAACACACGGGCAAGGAAGTTGCGTTCAGATGGCGCTTATGAGCACGATGTTCGAGCAAAAAACAAGAGTAATATTCGCAGCCAGATCGCATTTATGGATGAGGCTTCAGCAGCGAACGAAACGATTACGAAACTTCCAAACAATGCAGGTGGTGTGGAAAAAAAACAATCGCCGACCTCCTCGCGAGTGGGCGGTGCGTCCCGCAGTGCTGTGTCGCAGCCGCAGAACCGTTCGAGGTCGAGGAAGAGGCGATCATAAGCTAGACGTTTTTTCAGAGTTCGGTAATCTATTTCGTAGAGTTTGTAAGAGTTCCCGAGAGCACAGGTGAGAAATCGAATGGCGGATGATCATTATCAAATACTGGGTGTTTCTCGCACGGCGACATCTGATGATATTCAGAAAGCATATCGAGAAATGGCAAGGAAATACCATCCAGATCTGCACCCAGATGACGATGCCGCAAAAGAGCAGTTTAAAAAAGTTCAGACAGCTTTTGATGTACTCAATGATCCGAGTAAGAGGGAGATGTACGATCGGTACGGAAGCTCCTTTGAAGGCGTTGGAGCTGGTGGAGGAGGGGGCTGGTCACCGCAGGGGCAGTCTGGTGGATTTCAGTCTGGTGGAGAGGTAGATTTAGAAAGCCTTTTCGGTGGTGGTGGGTTTGCTGATTTATTTGGTGGCGGAAAGCGGCGTTCGAGCCGGACGAGACGTAATCCGCGAACGCCGGGAGAGGACATTACGGCAAATATTCGTATTCCATTTCAGTTGGCAATTGATGGTGGAAAAACTGAAGTGCGATTTGAGCGGGATGGTAAACATGAGACCCTAAGCATTACTATTCCACAGGGACTTCCTGATGGTTCTCGTATGCGTTTACGTGGGCAGGGAAGGCCGGGCCATGGCGGTGGAGTAGCGGGTGATCTTCTTCTTGACGTGGGTGTTGAACAGCACTCGGTGTATCGCCGTGAAGGAGATACACTTGCAGTAAGTTTGCCGATTTCTCTTTCGGAAGCTTTAGAAGGAGCAAAAGTTGATCTACCAACTCCATGGGGAACAATCAGCTTGAGAATACCGGCAGGGACGTCCTCGGGGAAAAAATTGCGGGCTGGCGGAATGGGAGTTCGCCATGCAAACGGGTCTAAGGGCGATCTGATTGCAGAGGTGCAGATTGTGTTACCGATGTCAGATGATGAGGCGGCATCAAAAGCACTATTGGAGTCGGCAAAGGTGGTTGAAGCGAGTATGCACGATGGTCCACGGGCTACTATCAAGTGGTAAATACACCAGAGACAAACTTTCATTTCCCCAGGAAGCTACGATTACTTCGTACTGCAGACTTTCACCGTGTTTATAAACAGCGGCAGTCAGTTGCCAGTGGACCACTTATAATTTACGGTGCACAGCAGGCTATGAGTCTGGCTCATCCTCGTATTGGTATTTCAGTCTCTCGCCGAGTTGGAAATGCCGTTGTTAGAAATCAGTGGAAAAGAAGGCTTCGAGAGGCTTTTCGGCAAGTACGAAGTCAAGTTGTAGAAAATAATATTGATGTCATAGTGGTTGTTCGGGCTACCGGAAAACCTGAGACCGGTCAAAAAGCAGTGCAGGATATGGAACGCGATCTCGTTGCGTCAATAAAGCGAGTCATATCGAAGATTCGTACCTCACATGAAGGGCGGGCGACGTGTTAAGCATTTATTCGGCGGTAACGTTTTGAAAGCGACGGCAATGTACCAAGTACTTTATTCTTGTGTTTGTTGGTCGGTCAGTGTTTTCAGTCGTGCTGTAGGTAAATGTCTAATTGCTTTAGTTAGGGTGTACCAAGTCGTGATTAGTCCATTGCTCGGGAATCATTGCCGGTTTCAACCAAGCTGTAGCCGGTATTTTCAGGAATCTGTCACGAAGTACGGGCCTCTCCAAGGAACATGGAAGGGAATTGTTCGTATTTGTCGATGTCATCCATGGAATCGTGGAGGCTACGACCCACCTTAAGCG
>Ga0315315_10000668_pt1 | contig 29601 bp, 24 predicted proteins | sample M140m3416metaG_FD_203699 | JGI IMG/M metagenome (GOLD analysis project Ga0315315, IMG submission 203699) | Ammonia-oxidizing marine archaeal communities from Monterey Bay, California, United States - M1 40m 3416 | ecosystem: Environmental > Aquatic > Marine > Intertidal zone | place: USA... | reverse complement strand
TACCAGAAGTAGATTTCATTCCCCAATGTCAACCACTGAAAACCATCGACCAGTTGAGTTCCCAGCACCATTCCCACAAAACCACTACTCCCCAGCAACCCCAGAAATTCGGTCCTGCGATGTTCTGCCACACTCGCCTGAATGTGAAAGGCGCTGCAGGTGAACATTCCTGATACACCTACGGCATACAATACTCGACCGACATACAACACCGAAGACACAGACGACACGCTTGCAAACAACGTGCTGCCAATCAGAGTAAATATACTCATCGAAAGCCAGACAGGCCGAACACCAAATCGATCGATCATCTGTCCCAAAAAACACCGAGACAAAATCGCGGCAATCAGTCCCAGCTGAATGATGCGACCTGGCAATTCTTCACTGTAGGGAACGAGCCTCTCGGACTGATTTGATGTCGCGAGCCACGCGATCCAGTCAGCGAAAACGAACAACGCTGCGTTAGCTGTTACCAGCAAAAAATTGGCAATCCATGCTCCGATGAACAGCGGGTCCATTAATCGATCAATTTGAGGAGGGTCCGCTGTCTGCGAGATGTGGTCATTCACCGCTGTACAGTGCGAATCGATTTCAGGACGATCGACCAGAGAGAAATCAGATGCTCTATCCACCAAACGCTCCGTATCGACGGACGCCGTAGTGGAAGGCAGCGCGGTTGGCGATCAACAGCACGACGATCCATGTCGCCTGGATCGTAAGTTCTGCGGGCAGGTCCGCTTCCGGAATACGTCCGAGCATAACAGCTGCAGGAAAGTAGGCCAGATACCTGAGTGGTAGATAGTGCACCCATGGAATCCAGCCATCGATCCATTCCAGAGGAATCATATGACCGGAAAGAAAGTAGTTGAGCATCATATAAATGAAAATCAGTGAACTGACTTCCAAAAACCAGAATGCGATCAAGCCGATGAGGGATTCAATGAGAAAACCGATCACGAATCCGAACAGCAGGGAAACCAGAAAGGCGGTCATCACCATGCCGGACGGCCAGTCGGGGAGGTAGCTGCGACACAACCAAAAAACCAATGCAAACGGGCCTGCCGCAACGGCGTAATAGACCAGTTTGTGAGCGACGCGATGCCAGAAAAGATAGTCAAGCATGTCAACCGGTTGCAGCAGATACTTCCGCACCGATCCATTGCGAATAGATTCAGCGATCCCGGTTGCCAGACCTGGCATACTGGAAAACGCTCGAGCGACCATTACCAGGAGAAAATAGGCCACCATATCTTCATAGCGATAGTGCTGCAGTTGTTTGGTTGGATTATTATCGAAGATCGCTCTCCACAGGAATACCTGAGTCACGATCGGCAGAAAACGAACTAATGTGGCAAACGCAAAGTCACCTCGATAGACAAGACGTTCTTCCATTGCTGTACGCAGAATGAGCCACTTCAGACGTAGCTGCCAGCACAGTAATTCTCCAAATGACGAGGTCTCAGTTGAGTCCGATGTGATGTTACTCACAGTCATCGTTCCTCCCACTTTCGGAGGAAAACAGTTCGGTGATGACATCTTCCAACGGACGCTCAGATACGCTGACGTCGTCAATTGTGTAACGCGCCAGCATTCGAGACAGTGCGTCGGACACATCCTGCTTGGGAATCTGCAGACGAACCATGGGTGAACAATCTTCGAGGACATGGCCAAATTGGTCGATGTCTCCTGGTACACTGCCGTTCGCGAACTGCAGCTCTACGACCTTGTGCTGACTAAACCGGTCGCCGATTTCAGAAACTCGACCATCGTGAATAACGGATCCTTGGTTGATCACCACTGCCCGTTCGCACAAAGCTTCGATGTCCTTCATGTAATGACTGGTCAGAATGACAGTGATTCGTTGCTCGGCCTGATAAGAACGCAGAAATCGCTGGACGTTTCTTTGGCTTATGACATCCAGACCGATCGTAGGTTCATCCAGAAATAAAACATCCGGTCGGTGGAGCAGAGCGGCAATGAGTTCCATTCGCATACGTTCGCCCAGTGACAACTCACGAACAGGCTGAGCGATCAGCTCTTTGACATCCATTAATGACGTAAGTTCATCCATCCGCTGACGGTAGTCGTTTTCCGGAATACGGTAGATCTCTTTGTGCAGTCGGAAGGATTCCTGGGCGGGTAGGTCCCACCACAACTGCTCTTTCTGCCCGGTGACCAGTGAGAACCGACGGCGGTAAGCATTTTCACGCTTCCACGGCACATGTCCCATCACGGTTGCGGTGCCGGATGTGGGAACAATCAGACCGGAAAGCAGCTTCAGTGTTGTGGTTTTACCAGCTCCATTCGGCCCCAAAAAGGCCAGCATTTCGCCTTCTTCGATTTGGAAGCTGACATCTTTAACGGCATGTACTTCGCGATGTTGTCTACGAAACAGGCCACGTACGGAGGATATAATCCCTTCGCTTTTGCGATAGACTTTGTACGTGCGGCAGAGATTTTGGACATCGATGATTGGCATAGCCGGATGGTAGTTCAGCACCATGGGAGAGATCAAAGACCTCAATCGAATCCACTCAGAATCCAGGAATTGCGAAGCAGGCAGCGTCTGCTTCTGCCTGCATACATCTAACAAAGCAGGTGAATTGGTATAGAATCAGACTTAGCGCATAAAAAAGCAGCATGATTTTGGAGGTTCCTGCTGCTTTCATTTTTCATTGCTCGGCTAAGAATCACCTTGATTCTGCTATCGTTTTACCGTTCGCAGGGTATCTCGAAGCTCCAGGTAGTCCAGCGTGATCTGCACAAGCTCACGGTTGTAGAAATCGTCTTTGAAGATATCTTTATCTTCATCATCGTCTACACCGCTGGCCTTCTTAATCATTTCTTCCTGCTCCTCCTGCTCCCTCTTGATCTCCTCTTCTTCGTGACGAAGTGTTTCTTCGTTCAGTGAGATCATCTTGCGATTCTTACGTTGCTCGTATCGCCCAATCGCCTTGTTTACTCGAGCAAAGTCGGAGTCCGCCTGAATACGAGTTGCACTGCGATCAGAGAGCTCTTCCTTCATGTTGTCGTTCAGGTAACTACTGTACGGACGATATCCAGCATGTCCAATTCGATCAAAGGCAAGTGCGTTATCCAGTGAGTCTTCACCAATATCACGATGATCGAGCAACGACGGCAATACCACATCAGATAGTACACCTTTGGTTTGAGTGCTGTCACCATTCACTCGATAGAACTTGCTAATCGTCAGTTTGAGTGCTCCACGTTGGTTGCCGGGCCCGCCACGGAGTAAGCCACTGGTTACCGGCATTACATTTTGGACAGTCCCTTTACCGTGAGTAGTGCGGTCTCCTACAACCAGCCCCCGACGGTAGTCTTTGATTGCTCCCGCAAAAATTTCTGACGCTGATGCTGACAGACGATTGCAGACAACAACCATCGGCTTGCGCCACCAGACTTGGGAATCTTCATCCTTAAGAACCTTCTCTGTGTTGCCTGGTTCACGGACCTGTACCACAGGTCCTTTGGGAATAAACAGACCAGTCACTTCCACAGCTTCGGTTAATGCTCCTCCACCATTCCAGCGGAGATCAACAATAAGTGCATCTACACCCTTTTTGTTGAATTCCACAAGCACTTTGCGCACATCACGGCTGGTGCTTTTGAACAAGCCGCCGCTGGAAGCTCCGCTGAAGTCACGATAGAAAGATGGAATATTAAGAATTCCAATTTTTTCCTGCCGACCATCAAACCAGTTTCCGGTCTCGATAATCTTTCCTTCAACATCCGCATCTTCAATCAACACCTGTTGTCGAGTGAGTACGTAGTCTTTGACAACAATGTCCTCTGAACCCTCATCTGTTGTTCTCACCTGCAGCGTAACCTGCGTTTTTGAGGCACCTCGAATATAGTCGACAACATTGGTAAGTTTCATCTCAACCACATCGACCATCTTTGCCGGTCCATTGGGGCCATCCGGATCCACACCTGTGATTTTGTCCCCCTTGGCCAGCCTTCCATCGGCTTTTGCAGCTCCACCCTCAATGACTTCTTCGACAGTCGTGTATCCGTTGTCGATGTCGAACCGCAGTCTCGCCCCAATGCCTTCCAGACGCTGTGCCATCTGAATCTGAAAATCCGCCAGTGTTTGAGGTGACATGTAGCTGGAATGTGGATCCAGACAGTGTGTCAGCGACGAAAGATACCGCTCAAGAATTTCATGCCCTGCGGTCTGATCAAGAAAGTTACGATTACGGTTGTAGCGTGTGTGTAGTCTTTGTCGTGCTTCGTCCAGTTCAGTGTCGTCCAGCTTTAACATCAGCAAATCAAACTTGATTCTTTGACGCCATCGTTCATCCAGCTCCTCAACAGAAGCAGCCCATTTCCGCTCGTCAGGATCAGTGATCATCGCTTCATCTGTGCTGAAGTCATGATCAGCGTCAATCAGTTTCGATATCATCTCAGAGCGTGCAAACATTCGTTCCCGGACACGCTCAAAGACGCGAGTTGCAAATTGAACGTTTCCAGACTCAATCTGATTGTCCAGTTCAGATGCCGACTTCGCGAATTCGTCTATGTCGGACTGCAGAAAATACAGTTTCTGATTATCCCACGCGTCAATGTATCGTTTGAGTAATCGAGTAGACAAAGCATCGTCGATATCCGGGTGAGCAATGTGACGTGTCTCCACCATCCGAGCGACGATCTGAGCCGTCTCGCCGTCGTTCCTGCTGAGCGAAACGTTGTCACTCGCTATTGCGAGGCCTGCGACTGCGGCAACACTACAGAAAACGGAAAGCCCACGGCCTGACGGGGTTGCCATATTGGAGTCCTTATCGGGATAACGCATCGCTGGTCAGCGAAATAATCGATTGTATATAAGTCCACTGCAGCAAACAAAAACAGTCCACAACAGAACTGAATCACCGATACTATCACACACTTAAGACCAACGTCTCAGTGGTAGGTTGCCGATCAGTCGACATTCCGTGGAAGGTTGCTGGGATTCGATCAGATCGTAGACCAGAGTCTTCCCTGGCCGCAAGGTGTTTCATTGCAGAAACAATAGGTGCGACAGGTGACTCAATGCATCACCTTTTCCGGTACAAGCGGCGAGTCGGCAGTGGATTTGCTATCGGAAAGGCAGAGCAGGGGGGTGACGGCCCAGCGAAAGACTGTTGAGCAGTTGAGTTGATTCGTCACCAAACAGCTCATTATCTGTCGCACTGTGTGAAAACATCAAAGAAAACTGCTCACCGGAAGCCGCAGCACACAGATAGTAATCCCAAATGATTTCAACGTCACTTACGCGACCTGATGCTCGGACATGACGCATCCGCCACTGTTTGTCATCTCGCACCGTTTCTTCTGAAGTCACGTGACCGGATCGGGGCAAAATCGCCGTTTCCACGTCAGATCGAAAATCGGCATCTGGGGTATATTGACCCGGAGGCATGAGGACTCCCGCTGAGATATTGCATTGTGAAATCAGGGCTCCATTGCGAATTTGCCGCAACATGATGACACTTTCCGTCTGATTGAAAACGTGCCATTCCGCGTTGTGGCTAAAGACCAGACGCCACGGCGTCTGCAATGTTAGCGGTCGGCTGAACAACGATTCTTCGAGGTGACGGGGAACATTCGCAGTTGCTGCTATCGACTGTGTCCACGATACATTGACTGACACATCCAGCCCCGGACTCACCGGCCCCGGCGAACGCTTTTCTTTCATCTGGCAGCTGAGCCGGGTTAGCATTCGATTTTTGGTGTCAAGCGTCATCATCCCGGTGATTTCTACGGAGCTCGCAGATCCAAGTACTGCACCATCCGCTTCACCCTGAAAGTAAATTTCAGCAATTTGTCCATTGAGTGACTTCAGCTCGCAGGAGATTTTTTGGTTCGTAACGGCCTCAAATCCCACCAGTCGTGGAAATACCCAGGCATCGTTGTTCCATTTTTCGCCGACGTTTACGTTTCGTGACGGAAGTAAAGCAGAGCAGGGCAGAGGGTCACAAGGCATCTGAAGAAGGTCGTATTGCCTGCGCGACAATGAGAAGTTGGCAGCAGCGATACTCAACCCTGTATCAGTACCTCGAATATGAATGAGCGAATTGTCATGGGGTAAAGTGGTTTTGGTTTCGTAATCTTTACCAACATTCGTACGAGCTTCCGCTTTTGAATATTCACGAAGTGCCTGTAATGCCAGTGGCCCGCTGAGCTTGGAAGGCAGGCGACGTTGAGAGAAACTGAAGCCTGCCTGCGAATCAAGTGCCCACTTACGAGTCCCATTTGTCGCAGGTGTGGTAAGCGTACCTGTAATTGCTACCCGGCAGTCAAATTCTGTCACTCGATCTGCGTCGATTGACACTGCCAAAGACGATTCTGTAACTGCATTGTCAGGCTCATTCTGAGCGTTGCAGGTCTCAGGCAGAAGAATCAAGACACAAGCAACAATCCGAAACCCGATTCGGATGTTCCAGCAAACAACATGCAATCCGTGCATCGAATTTATCCCGTAATGCATCGCGTTGCTGTTATCCCATGACTTCACTTGGAGCGATTGTTTCCGACGGCAGCTGACAGCGATACCTGTTTCAGTATAGTCATTTTGGGAATGCTGGTCGATATCAGGGAGTTCGTTGTTTCTTGCAGCAGTGCCGGTTCGTGGCAAACGAAAGAAGAGCAGGTTGCGGCAGGCAGTTGTAGCGCGGCCCGGAACCAAGCTCTGTCGATACAGAAGACGAAAATTGGCCTCCACGCATTGGCTTCATGACACGAGTTACATGCGATCTATGTACCGGAGGAATTCCACTTCCAGCCGCGCAATATCACCGAATACCGACTGAAAATCAGCTAACCGTGCCTTAGCTGGATACTCTTTCGTCGCGTCGCGTTCAGTGAGATTTTGGAGATAGGTCGCAAGATTCTTACGGCGAGCGGGATTCTCCAGCAGGAAAAAAGTCAAAGCCCACGCTTCACTGTAGGCATGCAGTGTCTGTTGCTGAAATAATTGATCGGAAGCAACAAGCCTCGCCAGGGATCCCGCCGGACGCTGTGGACGATATTTATTCTGGAACCATTCGTAGCGTTCCGGATTCACTCGTCGGCAGGAATTCTGATTGCTACGCCGATTTCGCATTTGTGACGGTTCCAGCACTGTCGCCAGCCCTTCGACCATCCAGATTGGAGTTTCACCCAAACGCGAGTGAATACCAATGTTGTAGCCAACCTGATGAATCGTTTCATGAACAATTGTGCTGGCCGTCTGCCCGGTAATTCCTGAAAGTGCTAAGACCGATTCATTGGCAGCCATTGGTTCGATTTTAGCCGACCGAAAGGCTCCATTCGTATCGAACAGGGCAACTCGATTGGAAACCAAGGAGTAGTACCCCTGCAAGCCAGGCCTCGGAGGAACTCCGTCCTTCACACAGTATTCGACAAATTCCTTCTGATTCGTAAACACCACTGCGACTAAAGGGACATCTGGTTTCGAGATGCGAAAGCCTCGAACGCGATAGAATTGCTCGATATCGCGATATGTTTTTTCAAACAGGTCCGCGTATTTGCTTGTCTGTCCACGAGGCGTGCATACGAGATAATGAGTTGTTCCGGTGATTTTGTAGCTTCGCCCAAACTCTCGCACCAGTTCGGCACGAAAAGTACTGGTGGAGTCTGGCCTAAATCGTTCGGGCAATCGTTCCATCTCTTTGAGTGTTTTAATATCCAGTTCAATCAACCGCCCCTGACGATCCATCAGAGTGCAGCGGGACTGGCTGAGGCCCACGATCTTGCCGGTGTATTCCGAATCTGCATTTCGGATACGGACAAGCTGTTCTGCTGCTGGCACCGACGTTGAAGCCGTGATCAGAACTAATGCATAAACACTACAGACGACCGCATGACGTAAGAGCCATGGGAAGCGAGGTGTCGATTGTGATTGCCGGAGCGATTGTGGCAGTTGCATGAATTCGATTTGGTCCATAAATACGGACTAATGGCTGGTTGAATAAGAAGCGGAATGAAGGCAGAGACGTTGCAACCGTAGTTCGCAAAGAGGAAGAGCGTTGGAAAATTCCGGATCGAGGGGAGACTTTGCGGCCCGTCAACCGTTACCAGTAGATCAACCGGCGGCCAGGCAACACGTTGAGTCACACAGATAAGAAGGCAAACCACCTGTTGTCCAGCAGAAGCACGCGACTCATCTCTCGAAGCTGTTGATCTTGGGGAGCACTGTCAATGACGGTGCGTACTCCGGATTATTCATCTAACCTACTCGGAGAGGTTTTCTCCGTGCAGTCGGTCCATGACAATGAAATGAACATCTGACACTTCTGTCTTCCGCAGTTTGGGTGGGCAGCAGTCGATTGACCTGCATCATTTCTGCCGAGATGGTGCACCCTCTAGCCACTTTCCTAATGCGGATACTTGTCTGTCTTACAGGGACAGGAAACAACGACAATGAATGAACCAGATGAAGACCAGATCCAGGAAATCCGAAAGCGAATTGGCTCAGGATTGATGTGGTCGGGAGGAATTGTAGCCGCTCTGATCGCAATGGATCGGTCGGGGCTCAGCCTGCTTGCGATGCCTGCGTTTTGGTACCGTTCGCGGTCTTTGCACCTTCTGATTTGCATTAGCTTATTTGTCGTGGGAATCATTTTGCTCCGTCATCAGACTTCCACAAGCAGCGTCACTGAGACTGCATCCGGCAGGCCAAACAGCAAACAACCACTATTCGACAGTGTGCGATTCTTTTCCAGGGCCGACTGTCAATTGTGTGACGAGGCAATGGATCTCCTGGAAGAATACAGTTGTTGGCTGCCTCAAATTGAATTCGTCAACATTGCCAACAGTCCGCTTATGGAAGAGCAGCACGGTGAGTCGATTCCGGTGGTCGAAATTGACGGACAGATCCGATTTCGTGGACGGATCGACCGAGTACTCCTACAGCGTCTCATTGACGGCCGACGTCTAGGACGTGGAGCCGACGACTCAGAGCAAGGGCACGTATCGTGAACATCTTGGGAATATTTGCCAGATATCCTGAACCTGGCAAAACGAAAACACGGCTGGCTGCGAAGATCGGGGACAAGCCGGCAGCAGATCTCTACGCCTGCTGTGTGAGAGATTTGGTGTCGCGACTGACGCAGCTTACCGATCAGCTGTGGATTGCCAGCACTCCGGATATGCCTGAATCAAACAAATGGTTTCAGTCACTTGTAACGATACAAGAAGAAGACCAACCGAAACTACTGAATCAACCAGAAGGCGACCTGGGGCAACGCGTTGATTGGTTTTTTCGCAAGGCTATCGACCAAAATAACGGCCCGGCGGTTTTGATTGGAACTGACAGTCCCGACCTTCCTTCATCTCGAATCACCCAGGCGTTTGAGTTACTAAACGGTGGAATCGCCGACGTGGTGACAGTCCCTGCAGCGGATGGCGGCTATGTCCTGATCGGCATGGCGGGGAAACCGGGTGGTCTGTTTGACAAAATTCGCTGGAGCAGTCCATTCACCTTGCTGGACACAATCAAAGCAGTCGATTCGGCTGGTTTACGACTTTCCGTGCTACCGACTTGGTATGATATAGACCATGTTGAAAATCTTGGCACCCTGGCAGCTCTTCAGGAACACCCCGGTCAGACAGAAGCTGCCAGCTGCCAGCTTACAGCTGCCTATCTGAAACGGTTTATAGAAGAATTCAGAGAGGGTTAACCGCAGCCCTCCGATCAACTACACTGGAGATTGTCCAACAATTTCGCTGTCCGGCACCGGATAAAAACATGCCTGCTCTGGAAATCGACCTGTCCGACTCACGAGTTCTGATCGCTGACGATAACGATCAGAACCGCGAACTACTGGACGCCTATCTCGCCAACGAAAACTACCAAATCCTGATGGCTCGGGATGGAGAAGAAACACTTCAGGTTGTGCGAGAGCAACAGCCTGATTTAATCCTGCTGGACATTATGATGCCGCGCATGAGCGGCTATGAAGTCTGCGAACAGCTCAAAGCCGATACCGAGTTCTCTGGAATTCCAGTTCTTATCGTCACGGCGCTTAACGAGATGGGTGACATTGAAAAAGCGGTCGCTGCCGGATGTGATGATTTCCTGACGAAACCGGTAAACCAACTGGAACTGAAAACTCGCGTCCGCTCTCTGCTAAAGGTGAGCCACTTGACCAGTGAACGTGATCGGCTGCTGGCGTATCTTGAAGAAATGGAACACCGCGTTCTTTCGGCTCAATAGTCCTTGTACTTTGGCGGTGTAGAACGTTTGCCAGATTCGAAGCTATGATTTCGGATTTGTTTTAGATTTCAAAATTCAAGTTGCGGATGTGTTTGCTGATGTCTGATTCCCCACGATTTGAGGGGCCTGTTGCCGTTGTGCGTAAACGGCGTGCTCAACCGTTCTTTGGACGGCATCCTTGGGTCTTTACCGGGGCAATTGAACGCATTGAAAATGTTGGTGAATCGGGACCTCTCGCCGGAACACAGATTCAGCTCAAATCCAATCAGGGTGAGTTCATCGGCTGGGGCCTGATCAACCCTGCCAGCAACATCCGTATCCGTATGTATTCCTGGGATGAACAACAGCAGATTACGAATGGGCTCTTAAATGAACGCATTACATCCGCAATTGAATCGCGACGATCCATCCATCCGCTGAACATGGCGGGAACTGCCTGTCGTTTGATTTTCAGTGAAGCCGACCAGCTGTCAGGACTCACTGTTGACTGGTACGATGGATACTTACTTGTTCAGTTTACGAGCTTGGCGCTTTATCAGTTTAGCGAAGCAATCGTGGAACAACTGCAACAGCGACTGAAACCTCGAGGTATCTGGCTACGCACAGAAAAGGGGATGCGTGAAGCCGAAGGTCTGGAAGTCAGAGATGGCCTAATAGCTGGTGATGAGCCACCTCGACCACTATTCATCAGCGAAGGCAACCTGCAGTTCGGAGTTGATGTTCAGCACGGACAGAAAACCGGGTTCTACCTGGACCAGCGAAACAGTCATGGCGCAATTACTCGATATACCAAGGGACATCAGGTACTGGACGGTTTCTGTTTTTCTGGTGGCTTCGGAATTGCAGCTGCGAAAAATGGAGGAGCCACGCATTCACTGGGAATTGATTCGTCTCAGGCTGCACTTGACCTGGCAGTAGCCAATGCCGAACTCAATGGTGTCCGAGATCGCTGTAGCTTTCAAAAAGGGGACGTCAAAGTTGTCCTGCGAGAACTGGCTGATCAGGGCAGAGTATTCGATACCGTGATTCTCGATCCGCCACGTATGGCTCGTACCCGCGGTGGTCTGGACCGTGCAATTCGAGGCTACGTAAAACTGAACCTGCAGGGCCTGAATGTCTTAAGCCCGGGTGGCATTTTAGTTACCTGCAGCTGCTCAGGACTGGTATCACGTCAGCAATTTCAGGGAATTGTGGCAGAAGTATCGCGGCAAAGTGGACGCCATATTCGTATTCTGGAAATTTACGGACAACCAGACGATCATCCTGTCAGCGCTGTGTGCCCGGAAACAGAATATCTCAAGGTGTGCATCTGCCGAGTTTCCTAACTGAGATCCAATGGGCCAAACAGATGGGATTTGACAGCATCTCGCAATATTTCTCACAGTTTGCAATTGGCCAATACCTGGCCGGTCAGGCATTGGTCGAATTTTGTGTGAGGCCGCGGTAGAGGTATGAATTAGCTTCGCAATGATTCGCCCCGACCCGCTATAATCGTGCCAACGTTGACTGCTATCGGCAATAGAGATAAGCACAGGCAGTCGAATTCGTCGGGCCTGCTACCACATCAATACCCGAATGGTGGTTCCGTCAACAGGAGAGATTGTCGTGGCTGAAGAACAAGTGACGGTTGGTGATTTCGAACTGCACAATTGTATTGCCAGCGGAAATACAACGCAGATCTGGGAAGTTTCTGAACAGGGGGCTCCCATGCGGCTGGCTATGAAGCTGTTGCTTGCCGATGCACACAAACAAGGCGTTGAAAAATCATTGCTGAAGCATGAATTTAAAGTGGGTAGTTTACTGGAGCACCCGGGATTTCTGCGATTTCACCAGCTCGAGGTAAATCGTGATCACGGCTTTTTCACGATGGATTTTGTGAGGTCACCCAGTCTTAAGCAGCACATGTCCAGCAGTATGCCGGGTGTTCAGTCCAGCTTTCAGAAGATGGCTGAGTCGCTGTGCCGCGCCTTTCAGTTTATGCACGACCAGGGTTGGTTGCATCGTGATATCAAGCCAGAGAACATTCTGGTGAACAAGGCAGGAGAGTCTAAAGTTATTGATTTTTCTTTGTCCACTCGTGTGAAAAGTGGATTCGGTAAGTTTATGGCAGGGAAGCAGAGCATTCAGGGGACACGCAAATACATTGCTCCGGAAACAATCCTGAAGCAATCTGCCGATCAGAAAACAGACCAATACAGTCTGGGTGTGACGTTTTTTGAATTGGTTACTGGAAACCTGCCGTTCGCCGGATCTACACCCAACGATCTACTTAAGAAACATATTGGTGAGACGCCCCCTCCGCCGTCCGCGATCAACCCAAACGTTACCGTGGAGCTCGAAAATGTGATCCTCAAGATGCTGGAAAAAAAACCGGCAGATCGATTTGACAGCATGCAGGAAGTAGGCGCAGCAATGCGAGGACTCAAATGCTTTATTGAGGATCCGGTGGAACTCAATGAACGCATGCTGAGAAAGGACAAAGAGGAACAAACGATGTCGGTCGATAAACGTCTGGATAGTCGAGCTGATGCAGATCGAACCGCGAAAGGTATTACGACTCCGGTTGCAAAGAAAAAGAAGAGAAAGCCAACAGCCGCAATGCTGCTTGAAGAACAGAAAAGAAAAGAACAGCAGCCAGCACCAGCTGAACCTGCTGAACCTGCTGCACCAATAATGCAACCAATGCAATACCCCGCGCCCGGACATTATTATCCGGGGCAGCCCATGCCGGGGCAGCCCATGCCGGGACAACCCATGCCGGGACAACCCATGCCGGGACAACCCATGCCGGGACAACCCATGCCGGGACAAGTCTATCCAGGTCAGTTGATGCCGGCACAGCCTTACCCTGTGCCACAGGCAATGCCACTGGTTGCGGGTGGCCAGCAACCAGTTCCAACTCAAGCAGCCACTGCACCCGTCTCAGCTCCACAACAAAATACACCGCCGATACCTGTTCAGCCAGCCGCCACAGCTCCACAGCCACCGGTAGATCAGGACGCTCCGCAGGATGCCACAGAAAGTGAAGTTCAGGGACTCATGGACACGATCGAATAGTCCGTTAACTTTATACGCCCTCGCTGCCTTTCACACATTCTTACTATTTCACGACATTTCAATCACAGCGCTACGACACAGCTGGATAATTTTTATGGCACTCAGACATCCCCTTCCATTCGAAAAATCGATTATTGAACTCGAAGAACAGCTGGCAAAGCTGGAAGCGGAACCCGATCCGTCATCTTCCGTTCAGGACAGTATCCGCCGTATGCGCGTCGAAGTCACTCGTATGACAAGAGAACGCTATGACCGGCTGGATCCGTGGGAGGTGGTCCAGGTGTCGCGTCACCCGGAGCGTCCCCAAACAGCGGACTACCTTGAGTTGTTATTCGACGAGTTTGTTGAACTGCATGGTGACAAAGCATTTGGAGACGACCGAGCCATCGTAACCGGCTTTGCCAAGATGGATGGTCGTCGAGTCATGATGGTGGGACACCAGAAAGGCCGGACACTCAAAGAACGCAATGAATGTCTGTACGGATGCGCTCATCCCGAAGGCTACCGCAAAGCGATGTCCAAAATGGAAATGGCGTCGCGATACGGCCTGCCTATTGTGTGCCTTATCGATACACCAGGAGCCTATCCGGGTATCGGTGCCGAAGAACGAGGCCAAGCCTACAATATTGCCGTGAACCTTCGAGACATGTCCACACTGGAAGTCCCTATCATCTGTGTCGTGATTGGTGAAGGTGGTTCAGGAGGAGCTTTGGGAATTGGAATCGGCGATCACATTGCCGTAATGCAAAACGCGTACTATTCTGTCATCAGCCCTGAAGGCTGTGCAGGTATTCTGTGGAAGCACTCGAAGCACGCTGATAAGGCAGCTCGGGCGCTACGGTTCACCAGCAGCGATCTTCTGGAGATGGGCATCGTAGAAGAAATCATTCCGGAACCACTGGGTGGAGCGCATCGGAACCATCGGCATACAGCCATGACACTCAAGGGCAGTATCCTCGCAGCACTCAAGTCGCTGGAAACTCTCAGCACTGAAGAGCTACTGGAACGCCGCTACCAACGATTTCGACGCTTCGGAATGTTCGAAGAAAACGGAGTTGCGTGAAACACGAGCGAACAAAGTCCCGGTTACTGCACGAGCACCAACGTCCGATAATGTCCGTTATGTTCGGTTAATAGAGAATTTACTGGGCGATTCTTAATGTCGGATTTCCGGACTGCTCAGACGGACCCTATTACCGAGACCGCAGCAAACGTGCCTGCAGATCGTTATCAGCCAGTTGCTCGATCCGCACACCGGCTCGACTCATCTGACTGAGAATACGATCATCAATACGCGTATCACCATCTGTGCGAGTATCCGGGTCACGCTGGCTATTGGTCGTGTCCAAATCTGCATACCAGTCTTCCAAAACGGCAGTCTGAATTGGCTCAGACAATCCTTTCAGATACTGCCTGATAAGAACAATCACCAACTGGGGATCATCATACTCCGAATACTCAGCGGCAATTCGCTCTACCAGTCGCGGGTCCACCTGCATTTCCAGCCCTCTACCCTGCCCGCTGAACGAGTCATATAACTGCTCAAGCAACTGTGGCATCTGAGCGTTCGTAGCATACTTAAGGTCCGTCACCCATTCATCACGCTCATTTGGAGATAGCCGTTCCCATCGATCACGAAAGCTCCCTGTATTCATTTGAGCACGCACTGAATCAGGAAGAACATTTAGCAACCGCTCATACGATGGCCCCAACGAAGTCTCTCGCTGAGAACCGCCAGCCGAAACATTGAAATCATCATCGAGATGGTTCGACACCCTGTTATTGTGATCCTGATGACCGCCTAATAGATCCTTCAGAATGTTCTCGGGCGAGGCTTCGACCCCCTCGTGCTCGTTACGAACCTGCTCTAGTGCCGTCGAGTATTTTTTTAGACAGTCTGTGATGAGTGGATGGGCGTCTTCCGGAGTCAGTGGCTTGATCGCATCCAGAATTAAACAGGCGATGTGTCCGGTCTTCGAGCGCACAACTGTTTCCTGAAGCGATTCGGTCAAAGTGACAGCAAAGAACGTCAAAACCAACGAAAGCACTACTCCCTTTACCAAGCCAAACAGACCTCCCAAATGCCGGTCAAAGTCTTTGAATTTTGCTTTCTCAATGGCGTTGCTGAGCGACCTCGCAGCCAGAAACGACCCCAGCGAAAACCCCAGATACAGGATGAACATCGCGATCCAGTGCCGCAATGGTGGCTCAACACCGATATAGGATTCGATCTGCGGCGACAGTTTGTCAGCAAACTCAAAGCACAAAACGATGGCAACGATCCACGCCAGTTGCATGACCAGACCGCGAGCGGCGCCTTGCCAGATGCCGTAAACCAGAATTGCCAGGATGACAAAGTCGTACCAGACCATGATCTACCGTGTCGCATTGTTTTCGGGACGAAGAAAATCAGACGTGTCAGTATAGAACGACAGCAATGAGCAGGAAAAGGTCGTTTTGCAAGTTCTGTAGCCACAAATCCCTGAATGCAGTTCCAGCAAAGTGGAACGCAATCGCCAAAAATAACTGCCTGCAATGACCCACTACACCGGTACAGAGCAGGCGAGGGCACCGGCACATTTGCAAAAGAAGTTCAATGTGCAGGAATGATCCGCCTCGTTACACTCTGCACTCCATCGCTATTTGCAGTCCGGAATCAACTGTCTGGGCAGAGTCAAATGTTCACGATCGTTTCTCAATCACGACTCACTTCACTTTGTCAACCTTCAGTGCTTTCCTGACTCCGCCTCAATTGTTCTGGTTTCCTCAAATGGCAGAATCAATCTTCACCCTCCGTCATCCTGATCTCCGTTTGCTCACCATTCCACGGGCTCTCAGTGTCCTGGTAGTGATCATTGCTGCCAGCATGCTGGTTTCAGAATCCGCTCTTTATGCACAGGCTGAGGTCACAGAACCAATTGCTGCCAGTAATTCTACCGATACCGAAGCTCCAATTGAGTCGGCTGTTCCAACTTCCCTTCAGGGAATCATTAAAGCCATTGGCTATCCGTTTGCCTTCGTATTTATTCTTGCATCAATCGTGGCACTCTGGTCAGCGATCGAACGGTTTGTCCTGCTAAGAAAGCGACGAGTCATTCCTCATGCCTTCGTAGATAGATTTCTAATGCACCTGCGAACGGGCCGAATGGACAAGCCCAATGCGATTTCCGTGTGTCAGCAGAATGCCAGTCCAGTTGCGGATATTTTTCTTCACGGCGTGCGCAAATGGGGTAAACCAAGTGTAGAAATCGAACAGGCCGTCATGGATGGCGGTGAGCGTCAGGTAGCTCTCCTGAAAAAGCGACTACGAATCCTCAATGGAGTCGCCACGATCATGCCGTTGGTTGGCCTTCTGGGCACAGTGACGGGGATGATTGAAGCTTTCAACAACATTGCCAATAGCAACGCGATAGGACAGGCGGCGATCCTGGCGTCCGGCATTGCGATGGCGCTTTTAACAACCGCCATCGGGCTCTTCATCGCAATCCCGGCACTGACTGCTTATATGTTCCTGGCTGGCCGCATCGATTCGCTGGTTGTCGAAATGGACCGGTTAGGACAGGAAGTAGTCCATCTGATTTCGGCGGAGTCTCTGCACGAACGCGGAGAGCCCTCCTCTGCCCGGTAATCGTGAAAAGCTGCACCACTGAAGCAAAGAATAAAAGGCCAAAGGGATAGTACTCACATGTTCCAAGGCCAGCGTTCAATCACTTGGGGGCTACTCGACCAACACCCGCTGTCGGTCCATAGTGACTTCAGGTAATACCTGCTGGTATCGGTAATAGACCTCTAGTGTGAGCGTCGCCAGACTGGTCTCCAGCAACCGCCCACCCTGTTTCGTGTGCATCCCTCTGCGAGGCTTCCAACTGCCTTGCCCTGCACCATCGGCAACCTGTGCAGCAATCAGGTCGTCGCGCATTCGCTCGTTCCAGCGAGTCCATGGCTCACCACCCCAATTGCGCATCACCTGTGTCGCAAAGTAGGTTGTGTATAGATTTTCATAGGGCCCGGCTTTGTCCAGTAAAGCAATTCCAGCTCGCATATCACCGTCATCACGTCCCCAGCCCAGATACATGCGACACAGCAACGCCATTGCTGTCGTACTACCTTTGTAGGTTTTCTTCTCAGTCTCGTAACCGTACCTGCCTTCCCCGTCGACCTGAACGCTGTCCAGATAGTGCATGACTCCATTAAGCGTCTGAGGCGGCACCTTAAGCCCTGCCCTTTTTGCTGCCATCAAAGCCATGACCTGAATTGCTGTAACAGATGTCGATCCTGGCTGCTGCGGCAGGTAACGCCAACCACCTCCACGAGGGTCCTGTGAATTCAGAAGAAAATCAAGAGCACCTACGGCCGACTTACGCAATCGCCTGTCCTTAGTCATGCCAAAGGCTTCACAGAGCACGAGCGTAGCAGCACCGTGAACGTAATAGGCTTCGTTGGGATCTTTGTCCTGATTGCCTTTGTTCACAACACCTCGCAGGTCGTACCCCGCTTGAGCAGAGACTCCCACCTTACTGAGGTAGTTGAGTCCTGCCCTTACCTGTTTTTTGTACTTCCCTTCCAGCTGAGTCTGTCCGGACGCCAGGAATGGCATAAGCGCATATGCAGTTGCACCAATTGGATTGTTAGTCTTCCCCGGATTCCCGGCCTCACCCACCTGAGTAAAATCCCACCAGCCCCGAGGATGCTGGACAGACACAATCCACTCCAGTCCACGCTGAACCGCAGACTCACTTGCGGCTGATCCACCGAACTTTTCCAGCATTTTCTTCTTACCAGCCTGACTCCGATTGTCGACTGCCGCCGCATCAGCAGCTGTATCATTGGCAGTCGATATCTCGCCGAATTTTACTTTTGCTTCAGGAGCATTCGAGTCTTCGGGTGGAGTATCCATTGGCTGCTGTTCCCGTTCCTTGGGTCTAGCCTTAACTTCTTCCTGTGGCTCGGTTTTTTCTAAGGGCTGTTCAGCCGATTCCTGAACTTCCTCGTCCTGCTCACCCGACTCCTCTTCCGGCATCGCAATTGGAAAAGCTTCTTGGATCTCCGCAATTTCATCCGCGAATGATGCCATGATTGGAGTCAAAGGAGCGTCGACAGCAAACTGTAAAGAAATCAAGCTCAGGAGAAACATAACCACAATCATCAACACGACGCTGGTCATGATCGAACCACGACTCTTGTTGAGTTCTTCCAATGTGTTACGTGGCTGAGGTTTCAGATCCTCATTGTTGGCTATAACCAGCACCCGGCGTGCCAGAGCAAACCTCGCCGACCGAACTCGTTCTACAAAGGTTCGGGCTTGAATGCTGTCTGATCGGCGGAGAATCTTCCCGACGAGGGCAGCATCCGTGCCGGATTTTAAAATCGGTGAGTCGGGCACCGTGGCACCGACGGCAGCAATGCCACCCTCCGCAGTTGGGACCGAAAGGCGGGGCCCCTGCCCTGCATCAATATGACCATAAGGCGATGAAAGTGATCCGGATGAGGTGATCATCGCAGACTTAATCGCCTTCAGTACAATTTCCAGATCAGACGGGGATGTTGTCGCCGCCTTCTCAGCCAATGATGCGAACTGACGAGACAAATCTAAATAGCGTTCCGACAAGTTGGCATGCTGCACTGATGCCATTACTGCCTGTTCAGCGCGAGTGCGAAGATGCTGCGAGAACTCGTCTGCTGACTGAGGAGTGTCGTTATCCGAAGTGCTGCTCATAGTCAGTCCACACGTTGTGTGAGAACGGCACTTCCTGTGCATTTAGCAACGCTGATTGATGCCAACCAGACTGAGCTTCGTGCTGCTTACAGTGTATCGATCGACCAAAGCCCTTCAATGTCACGAGATCACTGACTAATGCGATTGCGGAATCAGATCTTACTCGTTTTCTCTGAAAAGGTGTCCGGAGCCAGAGAAGCGGCCAATAGTCTTCCCAGCTATAGCAAAGTACCTAATTGAGCCCCTGCAAACGTCATTCAACAACCCAGTAATCCACCACGAAGACGCCAGCCAGCTTCCCATCAACAAGCTTGATAAATTCTTTATGAGCAGGATGGGGCAGATACACATCTCGGCCCGCTTCATTTGTGAAGGTTACCGTATAAGCATGTGTAAAGCCGTCATTGAGTTTCTCGGGACTGTTATTCACGCCGCATTCGAAATCAACAATCGTGTGGATCTGATTTTTCAAATTAGCAAATGCACGATTGATTTCATCAATCTGTGCGGGGGTTACAGACTCTTCAAATTTGAAGTAAACATGATGTCTCAGTAGTCGCTGTCGGGTGGAGACTTCGCCAAGTGACTCCAGCATTCGCGATGCAACAAAACGATTTCCTTCATCTGAAAGATGGACGCCGTCAACAGTCAGAATTCCCTTATCCTGATTGGCAATGTTGTAATGAGCCAGATGACTCAAAAACGCCTGACGCAGATCAAGCAGTGTTGCTCCGGATGCTGCAGCAACTTTGCGACTCACAGCGGAAAAGTCCTCCAGCATTGCATCCATCTCATTTGATCCGTCATGCTTTTCCCCGATCACACTGGGAGTTGCCAGAATCACCCGTGCCCCTGCGGTAGTGCATCGTTTCAGAAGATTCGTCAGCCCGGCTTCATAGCGATCAATTTTTGTCCCCTGGCCGCGAGTCCAATGCCACACATCATTGATGCCGATGTAGATCACAACAACATCCGGATGGTGAGCCAGGGTGTCTCGGTCCAGACGCTTCTCAAGATCCGGAACTTTATGTCCGCTTATGCCTGCTCCTATAACTTTAATTCCTGAATCCGGACGCCTTGCATCAATCGCCTTATGAATCAAAGTTACGTAGCCATCGGGGCCCGTTCCCTGTTGAGTAATTGAATCCCCCAGAAAGACAACTGTTTCTGCATCGTTCAACTGGGACATTGCGGAGGACCATGTGGACAAGAGAAGACATCCCAGCATTATTTTTAAAGAGCTCATGAGTAATCGGTTTCCAGCGTGACGCGAAGAACAATGTCAGCAGTCAAATACTGACTCTGAAAGCCAGCGGCGTCAACTGTGACGAACATTGGTTGTAAATGGCACCTAACACCACAACGACTCTCCTGACAGGCAGCAACAACTGTGACTGCCGTTTGGCTTGCCGAGTTATGACGCCTGCCGCACACATCCATCGTCGAGTGATATCGGACGCGGCTCGCTGTCTATGTCTGACACACATTCAAGACCGGCAGGTAATGGGCCCCGCTCACAGGAATGACGCTCTGTATGTTGTCTGGGCAACGGTATTCAGTTACGCCAGTGGATCTGCTTCCGCTCGTGGCTTCATCTTGCAAAGCTGAATCCCACCGCAGTACAGCACAATGAGTGGTGCCAACATGAGCAGCATGCTTCCTGGATCAGACGGCGTGAGCAACATTGAAACAATGGCCATCACCAAAACCGACATGCGCCAGTTTCCAGTATAGGTTTGCACGGTCGCAATCCCAATCCGTTCCATAAACAGCATTACCAGCGGTAATTGAAAACTAATCCCAAACATCATCGGCATCATTAGCACCAAGCTAATGTACTCGGACAACCGTGGCTGTAATTCAACACCCAGCCACTGACTAAAACTGATCAGGAAACTGAGTACCAATGGGAACACAAAGTAAAAACAGAATACGGCACCGGATGTGAATAACCCGATGCTCATCGGTAAATAAATATGAATATACTTGCGTTCATGCTGATACAGTCCCGCTGCTACAAACTCCCATATCTGATAGAAAATCCACGGGGACGCCAGCATTAACCCTGCCACGATAGTGACCTTCAAGTAGGTCATAAACGCCTCTTCTACACGAAATGTAACCGGTGTATTAAACCGATCAGCAGCTCGCTTCAGGAGTGCGAACTCCGGCGACTTAAGTGGCAATAAAAGTTGTCGTTCACCCGCTTTAGCTGAACTTGCCGCAACGGCAACTGAAGCATCGTCCGAAGGGCTGGCCAGTAACTCCGGAGCAGCTGTCCGCAACAACTCGACCACATCATCCACTGCGACCTGGACGGTAATCGTATCAGACAGCGGATCGTTCACGGGTACTTCTGGCTCAGGGGCAGGTACTTCTTCCGAATCGAACAGCGTTGTGAAGTAGTCGATCAGGCTGACTTCTTTGATGTCGTCCTGCACATTGTGGATATTGGCATTACGAAGTGCTTTGTCAATTGGTGCTTTAAGGACACCAATGATTTTGTCGCCGACGAACATGGCAACTACAATGCCCAGTACAATACCAATCAACGACTTCCAGACATGTACCCGTAGTACTTCCAGGTGTTCCCCAAAAGTCATCGTGGTATCGTCGAATAGATTTCGATCACGAGGCATGAAGCACTCCGCCCTCTTAGTTTCAACCCTCTTGCGCTCTCTGTTAAGAGCCGTGAGTCAACGCTCGAAACCGTTCCAGCAATCGTTGTGTGATTGGTCCCGGCCGACCGGTTCCGATGGTGCGACCATCCAGACTGACCACCGCAATCACCTCCGCCGCTGTTCCTGTCAGGAAGCATTCGTCTGCAATGAAGATATCGTGTCGTTCAAGAGCTGTCTCGTGAACATTAATTCCCTCATCACGTGCCAACGTCATGACAGCTCCCCGAGTAATTCCTTCCAGAATCCCGGATTCAGGTGGTGGAGTTTTCAGTTCGCCATTCCGCACGATGAAAATATTGTCACCCGTACATTCTGCGACCTCACCCTTGTGATTCAACATTAATGCTTCAACACATCCTGCGTCTGTGCCTTCAGCCTTTGCCAGAATGTTGTTGAGATAATTCAGTGACTTGATGCGGGGACTAAGAGCAGCAGGATGATTGCGGATCGTACTGGCAGTCACCAGTTCCATACCGTTTTCATACATTTCCGGAGGGTACATCGTGATCGTGTCAGCGATGATGATCACCAGAGGGTTGGCTGTCCGACGGATATCCAGTCCGAGCGTGCCAGTTCCGCGAGTCACCACCAGTCGCACATAGCCATCTTCGATTTTGTTGGCCTCCACTGTCTGATTAACAGCTGCCGCCATTTCGTTCTGCGTCATAGGTATGGTCAGTCGAATGGCCAAAGCACTTTCGTACAGCCGTTCGATATGTTCCTGCATCAGAAACACACTGCCGCCATATACACGAATTCCTTCGAAAACACCGTCACCATAGAGAAGACCATGATCAAAGGCACTGATTTTTGCCTGCTCTTCCGGCAGGAGTTCTCCACCGATAAATACCTGTCGTGACATTTGTCCACCTGTAACTCACTCAGACACCTGTCGAGAACCAGCCAGTCCCCAGACCTAACGTCTGTAAAATCGTTCGTGTTCTGACCAAACTCAAGAGATTTCCGGACCTTGCCGATAGCCGGACGTTCACAGGGCAGTCAAAAAACAGCTCCTTGTCAACATGGTCGGTATTACACTTTCCCCTAAATCATACTGTCAGTTTGAGGACCGGACAGGAAAGAAGCGGATAGATGACTGACTTCACCGGGACAACTCGTTTTTTTAGTAATCACCACAAAGACAGGTGTGGGGGCTGCAATCACCAGAACGCACACACTAAAGAGTGTTAGCGATCGATCTCGCCCATAACCACGTCCAGTGATCCGACGACAGACGGGACGTCGGCCAATGGTACGCCTTCACAGAGCATGTCGGTTACCGACAGATTGCAAAAGCAAGAGCTCTTAGCGCGAGCTCGCAGTGGCTCTGCGTAGCCATTACCCACTATGTAGAATCCCATCTGGCCTCGGGGACACTCTGTTTCCAGATATACCTCGTCCTTCGGCAGTTTGGTGTTGAGCTTAAACGCTTCGCGATGACTGCCTTCCGCGCTAAGATATTTCGGTATGGCCTGACGCACGAGACGAATGGCCTGGAGGACTTCGAGCATACGCACGTAGAATCGGCACCAGTTGTCGCCAAGTACAACTTCGCTCGGAGCATCCGTAAACGGCGCCGAGATGACGTCGAAGTCATAGTCTGCGTACATCCGAGTGTAAATTGATTCACCATCGCGACGCAAATCGTAGTCCACTCCACTGCCCCGCAGGACAGGTCCCGTACAGCCAAAGTTAATTGCAGTTTCGGGAGTGAGTACACCGATGCCTGCCGTTCGTCTGATGAAGATAGCGTTCCGCGTGAGGAGAATGTGATACTCTTTGATTCGTTCCTCGAGCCAGTGCAGAAATATTTCAATTACCTCGACAAATGGCAAACGTTGTCCCGGTGCCTGCCCGGTAATGGCAGCCAATCCATCCGGGATTTCGATTTCTTCAGGCAGATCGTGTGTGGCACCCCCCACGGTCAAGTAGCTATACGTGAGCCGGGCACCGCATGCTTCCTCAAACAGGTCCAGAATAATCTCTCGTTCTCGGAAGGCGTAAAGGAACGGGCTGAAGGATCCGAGATCCAGGCCATATGTTCCCATGCCCACCAAGTGACTGGCGATTCGACCCAACTCAGCGATCAAAACGCGTAGGTGCATTGCCTTTTGATTGACTTTCATGCCAACAAGCTTCTCCACCGTAAGGGAAAAACCCAGGTTCATATTCATCGCGGCAAGGTAGTCCATCCGGTCTGTGTACGGCACCCATTGCGGAGTCGCAAGACTCTCGCCGATCTTCTCGGCGCACCGATGCAGATACCCGATATGAGGTGTGCATTCGTGCACGATCTCACCATCAGTTCTTAGCAGCAACCGCAAAACACCGTGCGTACTGGGATGCTGGGGGCCCATATTGACCAACATCTCATCGGTCTGTACGTCAAACTCAACGACGCGAGGGTCTTCAATCTGCATACTCATAATGATTCTCGCTGTGCCACATGGTGTGGTGCAGGTTTAGGGTTGCGGCACTGTCCGAATTCCGCCTGACTATTGCAATGCTACCGACCACGCACTCCGTGATACTCCAGTGGGAAGTCGTAATCTTTGCGGAGTGCGTGTCCTTCCCAGTCTTCCGGACACAGAATCCGCCGATGATTTGGATGTCCATCAAACCGAACGCCAACCAGATCATAAGCTTCGCGCTCATGCCAGTTTGCAATTCCCCACACCGTGCTTACAGACGGACAGACGGGTAAATTGGCCTCTTCGTTGTTTTGCCATCGTGGCAAGACGACCTTAAGTTTAAGTCGATGCTTGTGCTCAATGCTGGACAACTGATAGACAACCTCAACATGAGGCTCGTGGTCAAACTTCTTTGCTTTCTTCGGATCCGTTTCCAGATAATCGACGCCGCATAGATCATTGAGATGGTCAAAACGAAGTTGTTCGTGATCTCGAACAAACGTTCCTACCGCGACAATAGAATCCGCAGGAACTTCAATCCAAGGATCGATTGATTCGTGAAACGTTGCCCCAACGACATCCTTGCCGAAATGTTCCAGAAGTAGAGTGTGAATTTCGTTGATATTCATCTGAACCTGTCCGACAGCAATACTGACATGTCATACGTCTGTAAAAGACAACTGATTAGCCCGGAATAGAAGAAGTCTGATCCGATGCCTGATGCGACTTCTTTGTGAGAGCACGAATCCAGTCGAGGTCACCACGTTTCCACACGTAAGCGAATCCAACCAGCAGCACAGCAAAAAAGATCAGGATGTCGACAAATCCCGTCATCCCCAGATCTAATGCAGCGTCCGAAGTAATCACACTTGCGGAACCGGCCGGTTCATTGAGAAGGCGATTGCTCAGGTCCTGTCTAATTCCTTCTTCCAGTCGAGTATCCGCTAACTGCATGGCGCTGCCGTAAACAGCTGCCCATGGGAAAAAGAAAGCAACTTCCACATCGAAGATGATGAACAACAGAGCAACAACATAGAAACGGAGGTCAAACTGAATGTAGCTGGAACCAATCGCCGGTTCACCACATTCGTAGATGGCGTCTTTTTCGGGGGTTGGCAGCTTAGGACGTACTAAACGCCCTACGATCAGTGGAAGCATCAGCAATACAGCCGACCCACCACCAAACAAAATGAGATGACCTACAAGATTTGTCATGTCGATTTTTCCTCGCCCAACAACAGCATTCAGAATGGAATACCGAAACCGGTCGTACATGACCGTTTGAGCGCTTTCAATAAGACTGTACTAGTCCTCAGGATCAGCTTCACTACCAAACGAATCGTGAGATTCGCGAACACTTTCCAACTCCAATAGAGGACGACGCATCATGGAGTCATCCTCATCACTTCGCCAAAACATGAATTCGGTTTCGTTTGGTTGCCAATTGAGCCAGACCAACCCGTCGTCCATCTCAGATGGCATTTCAACCAGCCCTGAAGAGCGATCGACGACATTAACCCCCACCAGTTCAAGCTCCGTTTCCAACTCATCGAATCGAGCAAAATCCTGCTCAACAGACTGCACCATCTGTTCAAACTCTTCAGAATGTGGTGAGTCTCCAACGCCCTGATCGTGCAAATGACGAATCTCGTCGAGTCGCTCCTGCCGCTGCTCCAGATCGTGAGCGAGCGTTGTGATGTCGCGAATAACCGACTGTACGTAGGGAAGCCGCCTATTGGCAGAATCAACACTGAACATGGTGGGCTGAGTCATCAGCTGTTAGGCCTTCTCGAACTGACTGGCAAAGAACAACTACTTCATGATTTCAGGCATTCTCTGCGAACTCAAAGGGGCTTTGTTCCCCCTTAACCCATACCGGTTTGTGCAGTACTTTGGATTCTGCCACAGCGGTTGGATTCAAAGTTGCCCTGCTCCACGCAATTTCCAGTGGTAATTTCGCATAGTCGACAATACATCCGTCGCGGCTGTAACAACTGAGGTCATGGTTGGAGCCCATAAAGATGCAATCCACCGGACAAGGATCGACACACAAGGCACAAAACATGCACTTCGTGTAGTCAACAGCGAAGCCGTTTAGCCGAAACCCTTTACCAACAGGGTTCTTTTCTTTTTCGATATAGATGCAGTCAACCGGACAGGATTGAGCACACTTCTCACAGCCAATGCATGTCGTGAGATCAAAGCGGTGAAAGCCACGGTAACGTGGCTTTACCTTAAGCGGAGCTTCCGGATACTCATAGATCTGCGTGAAAGCTTTGCGATTGTACGTTCTGCCCATCGTACGTAACGTAACAATAAGTCCACGAAGGATGGTGGTGACTGCCATCCAGACATTTCGAAACCAGGCCAGCATGAGGGTAATTCTCAGGAGCGAAAGGTACGAATTCGGGCCGCAAGAACAGCGGTTTCCCCAGTGATACTGCAAGCCAATATGGGCAGTAAAAACACAGGTTAAGATTATACGTTGCGGCTTGGGGGACGCAAGCGGCCCCCTCATGCATCCCAGCAATGAGAAGCCATTTGGGACACTCGCATTGCCCTAAAACCCAAAAGCCAAATCGCTTATTTCAGCAGGTATCGATTGGCAATCGTAATACCGGAAAGCATAGACCCTACGATCCCAAGAAAGCCCTGATCGGTCCCGCAAAGATACAAATTGCCAACAGGCGTCTGGCCGTTCACAAACTTGCTGGGAGCACCGTAAACACAGCCATTGTCGTGCCCGGTAAAACGCTGGATCGTACGAGGCGTAAAGACATCCGTATCAAGGACGTGCGCACGAAAGTCCGGGATATAATTCATTGCCGCCTGAATAATGCGGTCGTTCCACTCAAGCTTCTGCTGCTGGTATTCATCTTCTGGCAGCGAAATCCAATAGTTCGGATCAGCCAATGCCGTAATGCGGACGCGACCGTCTTCCAGCGGCCTTGAATAATCAAAGTTGTTCGGTGAGCAGATGATTCCACTTCGCAGGTCAACAGGCCCCTTGGGACGCTCGTAGTGAAAGCGATTGGCATCATTGAAAAAGACGATTGTCTCGTCATGCCCCAACTCCGAAGGCTCACAATCCAGCACAGAAATCGATTCAACGAAAGAGATGTCCCCTGGCGTTGGCCGCTCTGCTGGCTGAGTTGGATCCACCATCCTCATTGTTTCCGCCGCACCGGCAGATGACAGAATATTATCAGCTTCAATCTCGGTGCCATCATCCAGAATCACTGCGCCAGCCTGGCCATTTCGTTGCACAATCTCCTGTACGCCGGCTCGCAGCTTCAGGTGCCCCCCCAACGATTTGAAGTGACGCACAAGTTGCTTGAGAATCCGACGAATCCCATCGAACGGCCGACCAAATCCTTCGTAGAAGATACTCTTGAACATGATCACAAACTGATTGAAATCCATGTCCCTAGGAGTGGCACTGCCGTAAAACATCAGCGGACAGAACAGCATATCAATTAGCAGCGGATCGCTAATAAATTCACCCAGCACCTGGCGGGCCGAAACCGGCTGTCGATCCAGATTGAGAGCATCGTGATCGTTTATCTTTTGCAGCAATCGCCGAAACCCATCGATCTGCGAAGGAAATACTTCAGCAATGTCGTCCAGTAGGCAATTGAAGTCGTTAGTAAAACTCAGCACGCAGTCGGAAAAAGCAACCTTGGACTGTAGCTGCGGGCGGAGATCAAAGTCATCCCATTTCATCCGCAACTGCCGAAGCAACTTGCTTAACGGTCCAACCTTAGTGCCTGGCTCTGCATAATTCGTGATGGCGTGGAGACCGACGTCGTAGTTGCGATTTCGGAGCCTATAAAACGAATTGAGACCACCAATGGTGGTATGACGTTCCAGAATGCAAACGCTCTTCTCGAAGTACGCCAGACGAACTCCTGCAGAGAGTCCTGACATCCCGGCACCGATAATAACCGTATCGTACTTCACCAAAAGACGCCCAATTGAGTTTCAGTCAAAGCCAGCTAACCCAAGGAACCGCCAGCCTGGCACATTTCCCTGGCAGGTGAAAACCACACATACCTTTAACCAACATGCTGGCCCGTGATGCACTCGGGTACAAGCTCGTGACTTTTTATCCTGTGACAGAAACATCCTTGAGCCGTGGCTCCAGATAGGAAACGGTGGTAGCCATTGTGGTTAGGTGTTCGTAATCCTCTTCAGGAATCTGAATCCGATATGCCTTCCGCAGCTCCATCACAATATCAAGGAAGTCCATACTGTCGAGTTCCATCTGCTCGCGGAACGCAACAGCATCATTCAGATCGGACAGATCTTCATCCGGAGCAATTCGCCCCAAAATGTCCAGAATGACCTGTCGAATCTCTTCGCCCGTCATCAATCAACCCTCTGCAAGTGCATCAACCGCCGACAACAAATCGCCAACCGTGGAATAGTTTTAACCTTCGTATTTCTGGACAACCAACACAGAGTTTATCCCGAGCATACCAAAGGAATTATTCAGAATTTGTCGAACCTTCCCGAGGCTACGTGGCTCATTCGCTACCAAATCGGTCAAGCGGCATCGCGGGTCGGGAGAATCGACATTGATTGTAGCGTGGGCCACTCCATCGTCAAATGACGGCAAGTTCCCCAGGAGCTCCAAAGCGCCAGCAGCGCCCATTGCATGACCAATGAAACTTTTCGTGTTATTCACGACGGCGTTGGTACTACCAAAGACCGACTGGAGTGCCGTAGCTTCTTCGATATCACCCTGCTCCGTCGCCGTCGCATGACTGCTCACGAGGTCGATATCATGCGGAGTGATGCCCGCCCGTGAAAGAGCCAGCTGAATGCATTCGGCCTGTCTCTCAGAATTGGGCAGTACGAAGTCACTGGCATCGGAATTCATCGCGTGGCCAATAATTTCCCCGTAGATCGTGGCTCCGCGTTTGAGTGCATCTGGTAGCCTCTCCAACGTACAAATTCCACCACCCTCAGCAACCACGATACCGTTTCTTGCGGTATCGAATGGCCTACTGGCTTTTGCCGGATCCTCATGACTTGCCAACGCCCCCTGACTTTGAAAGCTGGCAAAGATTCCAAATGTGTGAATGCTCTCCGATACTCCCCCTGCAATGGCGACATCGACTTCTTCAAGCCGCAGCATTTGCAGCCCCTGAATGAAGCCTGCATTGCCAGCGGCACAGGCTGCTCCAACGGTCAGATGAGGCCCCGTTACTCCAAGGTTCAGGGTGACTTCACCGGCCGGATTATTGGCGACCGTACGCGGGTTGTGGTGGTGAGACCATACCTTTGTGTCGTAGTCGAACTGCGAGATCTCATAGATCTCGTTTTCCGTTTCAACATTTCCGTGTTCGGTGATACCCAGATACACGCCAACTCGACTTTTCTCAGTGTGGTCCCAGTCCAGACCTGAATGTCGGATCGCTTCATTGGAACAGTAAACGGCAACAGAACCCGCTCGAGTTCCTCGACGAACCTGGCGGCGTGTCTGATACCGCAATTCGTCAAAACTGCAAACACCGG
>Ga0315315_10000666_pt1 | contig 29628 bp, 24 predicted proteins | sample M140m3416metaG_FD_203699 | JGI IMG/M metagenome (GOLD analysis project Ga0315315, IMG submission 203699) | Ammonia-oxidizing marine archaeal communities from Monterey Bay, California, United States - M1 40m 3416 | ecosystem: Environmental > Aquatic > Marine > Intertidal zone | place: USA... | reverse complement strand
TTCTGATGATATCCCTAATGCAGGCAATAATATTATATATACCTCAGGGTGTCCTAAAAACCAAAATAAGTGTTCGAATAGTACTGGAGAACCTCCTGTTTGGTCAAGTGCTCCATTAGAAGTTGTAATATCACTTAAAAAGAAACTCGTCCCCATGTGTCTATCCATGATAAGTAATACAGCTGAAGACAGCAGAACAGGAAAAGATAATAACCCAAGAATCGCTGTTACGAAGAATGTCCAAATCGATAATGGCAATCGAGTCATTCTCATTCCTTTAGTACGCAGATTAATAACAGTAACGATATAATTAATGCCTCCCAATAATGCAGACGCAATAAATACTGATATCGACAACAACCACATCGTCATACCTAATCCAGATCCTGGTTGCGTTTCTTCCAATACACTTAATGGTGGATATATCGTCCATCCTGCCATAGCTGGACCAGTTTCAATAAAGAGAGAAGCTAACATTATCAGACTCGATAAGAAAAATAGCCAATATGATATCATATTTAATAGTCCTGAAGCCATGTCTCTTGCTCCAATTTGAAGTGGAATAAGTAAATTTGAAAAAGTCCCAGACAAACCACCTGTAAGAACCATAAACACCATAATAGTTCCGTGTAATGTAACAAGACCGAGGTACATATTACTATCCAACAAACCATCAGGTGCCCATTCAGAGCCTAACAAAGTTTCCAAAACACCAAACTTTTCGTCCGGCCATCCTAATTTCAATCTAAATAATGCAGAAAGTGCAATACCAACAACACCCATAACTATGGCAGTTAGTAAATACTGTTTAGCAATCATTTTATGATCTTGACTAAACACGTACTTAGTAAAGAAACTTTCTTTATGATGATGTGCTGCGTGACCGTGATCTGACATACTCTTATCTTTTTTTCTAATTTCTAATTTCTTAATCTTCAATTTCCTGAGCTAACTCTTCATTAGCCGCCGCTCCAATTGTATACGAAACCGCTCCACCATCGAATCTTTTTTGAGATTCAATCCAGTTTTTGTATTCTGCTTCGGTTTCTACAACAACTTTCATTTGCATGTTGGAGTGACTCGCTCCACAAATTTTATTACACATTAAAACATAGTCGAATTCAACTTCTTCTTCTTCTTCTCCAATTCGTCTTTTACGTTCATTATGAATAGTATTAATATTCTTATAATGATCAATAACGAACTCATCTAAACGCATATCTTTGGTTGTAATAGTTGGCTTAATCGTAAAAGAGGTAGTCATCCCCGGAACACAGTTCATTTGAGCTCTGAAATGAGGGAACCATGCACAGTGGAGTACATCTTGGGAGCGAAAATAGAACGTATATGTTTTACCTACTATCAGATGCATCTCCCCTTTGACAACAACATCATCAGCTGCCATTGCATCGTCAGTAGCAGCAATTCTTCCTGCTTCCAAACCAGACTTAATTCTATATTTCTGCCTTTTTAATCTTTCAATTTTTTCAGACATTTCAGCAACTTTACCATCTGGCAATAAGTAATCCGTAGTCTTTTGGTTGTCAATATATTTTTCAACACTATTAGCCAATAAAACAGAATCCAATCTGTCAATTTCTTTATTGATCGTTTCGAAAGATTCAGCGATTCCCTCAGTTGTAATAACTCCTAATGGATTAGTCCCTGTAACTAATTTAAAATTTGATTTTCCAAGCTTATTATCCTCTCCAGAATATCGAGCAGTCCAATCGAATTGTTTTGCATATAGCTCAATAACAGTTCCCTCATCTTCTGGATTCATAATAAAATTCCATGTTCTTAATCCGTAAATGATAACTGCGGCTAGAACAATAGCTGGAACCACTGTCCAAATCAATTCCAATTTATTGTTATGCACTAAATAAACCGACTTTCTTTCAGGGTCTCTTCTGTAGAGAAATGGAAAAATAAACAACATCGCATTCATCATAAAAAAAACAGGAAGTATAATCCACCAATTAAACACTAATAAATCATCAATCATAACACCATGTTCTGTTGCAGCAGTGCCAAGACCACCGTTACCATATTCTAGCATTAAGTATATGGTCCCTCCGAAAAGCGCGACCATAAAAACAAGAAATAGACTCGCCTGTGAAAGGTTTTCTCCAGGAGTAATATTTTCCTGGCTTTTATTCCCTGTAACTTTAGATGTAATTTCATACACCTTCACCAACTGTATAAGAGCTAAAACTCCTAAAACAACTACTATAAATATTAAAAACTTATTTTCCATTTTATAAATTTATCTAATCCTATAATTTTATCCGTGATGATGTTTACTCTCTTCCAAAAATGGGTGATTATTTTGAATGAGGGATGATTTCCCCAGAGCTCGGAGCACCAAGAAGATAAACGTTCCCAAGAATGTCATAAACATGCCTATTTCTAATAATCCAAAGTTCCATTCTTCGAATAGTGTGCCAGGCATAACCATGCAAAACACATCAAACCAGTGACCTATAAATATTACCAATCCAATAAATATTAAATATGGCCAAGATTTTTTAGTATCTGCAGACATTAAGAAAATCATTGGCAAAACAAAGTTTACAACAAACATTGCAAAGAATATGAATTTGTAACTTTCAATTCGAGTCACAAAATAAATCACCTCCTCTGGAATATTGGAATACCAAATAAGCATAAATTGTGAGAACCATAAGTAACTCCATAAGAAACTTAAAGCAAACATCCATTTACCTACATCGTGTATGTGTGAGCTATTAACCAATTCTAAGTTTCCTTTGTGCTTTAAGTATAATGTTACCATCATAATCATAATCATTGCACTCAACCAAATACCCGAGAATGTGTACCAGCCGAATAATGTACTGAACCAGTGTGTATCAATTGACATGATAATATCCCAAGACATTGTAGAAGAAAACACCGCGAAGAATACCAAGAATAATGCTCCTCTTCTGTACATTAAGAAATGTGAGGCTGTGGCTTTTTCAACATCTTCGCTATCCTGATTTCTTGAGGTTTTTCTAAACCAATTCATAAAGTAAGCAAATACACCAAAATAGCATATAATTCTGATCCAAAAGAACGGCTTATTTAAATATGCAACTTTGCCCCAAATCAAATCATCGTGAGCAACCACATCGCTATCCATCCATGGATAAATATGATTTAGTCCTAATGTTGCTGCAATAAAAACAACAACTAAAATAATCATGCCCAAAGGCAGTGCAGACATAATTGCTTCCATAATTCTTAGCAAGACAACTCCCCAACCTGACTCGGTAGCATAATGCAATGCAAGATAGAAAAGTGCTCCTAAAGCAATTCCAAAAAAGAAGAATCCATTTACCAATAAGTTTGACCAAAATCTTCTAAAATGGGAATCTGACATTGAAATGTCTCCATTCGTAAACATTGCCGCTAAGCTTTCCGATGGCGCTGAATCATGCCCATGACCATGAGAAACATGAGCATCGTGACCTTCTACTTCTAAATGTTTGATATGAATATGCCAGTCAAAAGTTGGCGATTGATGCGCGTGTGCCTCTTCACTATGCTCTTCACCGTGTTCTTCAGCAACATCGTGTCCATGAGTTTCATGTTGTTCCCCTTCATCACCAAAATCGAGTTGATAACCCAGAGCAGCCATAGCTTCTTGAGCTTCTGCCCTCACATCGCTTTCCTTTTCTCCCTGCTCACCCCAGTATTCAACATATACTTCGTGATCACTCAGTACAGTAGGAAAGAGATATTCTTTTTGAAAGAAAAATCCAACAATTAACAGCAGTAATCCTACCCCCATTAACCCAAGTGTTACTTTTTTTGCTTTATTTGAAATTTGAAATTCCATTTGGCTATTTATTTCTATTAATAGTTAGTTCTCAATATTCTTAATTCACTCACCCAGCATCCGCTGCAGCTCCTTCAGAAGGTAAAACAGTCGAATCTGCTTCGACTTTTCCAGTTAAACCACCTAAATTAAAATCACCATGCTGTAATGTTCTCACATACATTGCCACTTTCCATCGTTCCAATTTATTCAATTGAGATGCATGAGGTCCCATTGCTCCTTTCCCGTATGTGATAACATGAAAGATTCCTCCTAGACTTCTTTCTTTATAAGCTCCATTATACGGACTTGGAGGATTGTATTCGCCAACAACCACAACTCCGCCATCACCCTGTCCTGTCTTTCCATGACAGTGCATACACATTATTTCATACAACCTTTTTCCTTCTTTCACATTACCATCAATGTCCTCCAAAAAAGAGGAAGGAATTTTAAAGTTGGCAGATGCCGAATCCAAATCAGCTTTACCATAATTAAAAGGCATCATCATTTCAGCTTGAGCCCTATTAGAATTGAAAGGAATTGAACCATCAGCTGGTGTCCTAGCAGATTGCGTATTTTTCAGTCGATTGCTCGTTTCGTCTCGTTCTTCATCTCCAACCATTCCATAATCCACATAAGCTTCAATTGCTTGTGATCTATACATATCTGGCATATACTCATATCCCGGACTATCTGGATGTTTACTGCAAGATGACAATGTCATTGCTCCTATCAGCATTGCAGTTATATATTTTAATGTAAGCTTCATGCAAACGTTTTAATTCGTTAATTACTTAATCGTTTTTTCGTCAATTTCAACAATTCCTGTTTCCTTAATCATATCGTTTAACTGATCCAAAGAAAAATTACTGTTTTCAGCTAACCTCACCTCTACCACAAATCTATCATCAGTAGTTCTGGGGTCAGGGTTTCTAGCAGGCATACCGGGTAAAGTTTTATTTCTTAAAAAATATGTCAGCGCCATTCCATGAGCAGCACACAAAACTGTAAATTCAAACAAAATAGGAACAAAAGAGGGTATATTTTCTAAATAGCTAAAATTCGGTTTACCTCCGATATTTATTCCGTGCCAATCAGAAACCATGAAATATCGAGTAGCAATAATTGCCAAAAGAAGTCCGGTTATTCCATACATAAATGCGGCAATCCCTAAACGCGTATGTTTAATCCCAATTATTGGATCAATTCCATGAATAGGGAATGGTGAAAATACGTCAGCAACATGAACTCCATTATCCACCAATGATTGACATGCTTCTTTCGTAACATCATCATCATCGTACATTGCATATATAACTTTATCTGTCATACTGTAATTTTTAATTTCTTTCTTTAATGCTTTTCTATATGAGAATCATAATAGCCCTCACCATGTCCAAACCCTTTCTTGTAATTCTCTCCTGAAGATTTCAAAATTGTTTTCAGTTCTGCTATTGGCAATACTGGAAAGTATCTAGCAAAAAGCAAATACAAAACAAAGAAAATTCCTAGTGTTCCTACATAAATCCCAATGTCTACCCAAGTTGGGTGGAAATATGACCATGCAGATGGCACATAATCCCTATGAATAGAAGTAACAATAATAACAAATCTTTCGAACCACATACCAACATTTACAACAGCTGCTAAGATGAATGTAAACGTTAAATTTGTTCTTAACTTTTTAGACCACATTAATTGTGGAGAAACCACATTACATGTCATCATAGCTGCGTAAGACCACCAATAGGGTCCAGTTGCTCTATTCAAAAATGCATATGCTTCGTACTCAACACCGGAATACCAAGAGATAAATAACTCTGTAATATAAGCGACTCCAACAATGGAACCTGTTGTAAGAATTATAATATTCATGTACTCAATATGCTTGGTATGCAGGTAAGCTTCTAATTTGAAAGCCTTTCTTAATACAAGCATTAGCGTTTGCACCATGGCAAAACCAGAAAATACTGCTCCAGAAACAAAGTAGGGAGGGAAAATAGTTGTATGCCAACCTGGAATGACCGATGTGGCAAAATCAAAAGATACAATTGAGTGCACTGAGAAAACTAGAGGTGTAGCCAGCCCAGCTAAAACTAAAGAAACTATTTCAAAACGATTCCATGCTTTCGCATTTCCTGTCCATCCGAAACTTAATATTCCATATGCTCTTTTGGCAAGCGGTTTTGTTACTCTATCTCTAATTGTGGCAAAATCAGGAATCAAACCAATATACCAAAATACCATTCCTACCGAGAAATAGGTGGAAATTGCAAATACATCCCAGAACAAGGGAGAGTTGACATTTACCCACATTGATCCAAATTGATTTGGTAAAGGGAAAACCCAATATCCAACCCATAAACGACCCATGTGAATTAAAGGGAACAATCCTGCCATCATAACAGCAAATATTGTCATTGCTTCAGATGCACGGTTAATTGCCATTCTCCATTTTTGTCGGAATAGCAATAGTACAGCAGAAATAAGTGTTCCTGCATGACCAATTCCTACCCACCATACAAAGTTGGTAATATCCCAAGCCCATTCCACTGTTTTATTCAATCCCCAAACACCGACACCTGTACCCAACAAGTAAACGATACAACCAACACCCCAAAGGGCAAAGATTCCGAAAATGGAAATTAGAATGTACCAACCTTTAGGAGCTTTACTTTCAATAGGACGAATAACATCATCCGTAATATCTTTGTAATTTTTATCTCCTAAAATTAAGGGAATCCGGATGTCTGACTCTTTATGCATCTATTTACGTTTTTATTCCAATTAATTTATTAATGTTCTTCGTTGTGAGGTTCATCTGCAGTATCAACATGAGCTACTTCAGCTGCTTCTTCAACATTTCTAACTTTCACTTGGTACCAAAGATTTGGTTTAACACCAATCTCTTCTAGTGCCTGATAAGCTCTATCTCCTGAAGTTTTAGATCGAACTAACGACTCTTCATCATTCCAATCTCCAAAAACAATTGCTCCATTTGGACAAGAATCAGCGCAAGCCGTTACAACATCTCCGTCTGCTACCGCTCTTGACTCAGCTTTCGCATTTAATTTACCTTCTTGTATACGTTGCACACAGAAACTACATTTCTCCATAACACCTCTTGAACGAACTGTGACATCTGGGTTTAACACCATTCTCGCCATTTCATCTTGAGAATTATTAACATGTTTGAACTTTCTATAATCTCGGTAATTAAACCAATTGAAGCGTCTTACTTTATAAGGACAGTTATTTCCACAATATCTTGTTCCAATACAACGGTTATAAGCCATCATATTTAACCCTTCATTACTGTGTGTAGTTGCAGCAACTGGACAAACTGTTTCGCAAGGAGCATGATTACAGTGATGGCACATCATAGGCATAAACACCACCGAAGGATTATCTTCTGGCACCTCAAGATTAGCATAAGACCAATCATTCCCTTCAGCTCTTTTATCCTTTTCCCATCTTGCTCTTGCATCATCGTCGATAGAAGAAAAGTATCTATCCATTCTCAACCAATGTAGATCTCTCGCTCTTCTAATTTCATCTTTACCTACAACAGGAACATTATTTTCTGAGTGACAAGCAACTATACATACACCACATCCATTACAAGCTGTTAAATCAACAGACATTCCCCATCGGTGACCAACAAATTCAACTGGATGCTCATCCCAAAGCGACACATCCGTTGCGTTCACATGATCTCCATGGCCTTTTGTATGCACGTGTAATTCATGAGCAGGATTGTAATCATTTTTATTCCCGCTTATGATAGATTCAAGATTCGTTTCTCTTAAGATTGACGTTCTCCCCATAATTGTATGGTGAGTTTGTGTACAAGCTAAAAAGTACTTTTCGTTTGCATCTGCAACCTCAGCATCAGCATAATACTTTATTGTATCGTTTTCAAAAGAAGTAAACTTATATGCGTTTCCTCCGATTGGCTTTTTATTACCGTCTGCATCTAAATCGTAATCTCCTGTTTGGTCTAATTTTATTTGAAATGCAGCCGAACCAATCGCTTCTTGATTTTCTGCCCTTCCGTATCCTAGAGCAACACCAATTGTTCCTCTTGCTTGACCTGGTAATGGATAAACTGGTAATTTAAGAACTTGTTCTCCAACTGTAACATTCACCATGTTTACTGGAGTTTCTTGTTCTATATATAAACCATCCCATTTACCTTTCTCATTTCCGGTAATATTAAATAAATCGTAACAATCAGCTGGTGCCATTGTTACATAATTGTCCCAACATACTTTGGTGATGGCATCAGGCAACTCTTGTAACCAAGGATTTGCTGTATATTGTCCTTCCCCTATTCCTGATTTTTGGTAAGCAACAACTTCCCAAGCAGCATCTGAACTGCTCAAAGAGGAAACTGCTGCAGCTGAAGTATCATTGTATGAAACAGGGGAAGATGGTATTTTGGTGGCTACTGAACTTCCGTTGTGAACCGACCAATTCCAATATTCCGTAAATGTTAGATATTCTGACTGCAGCGGAAAACCATACTTTCGCCAAGCATCTTGAATATAATTGTAATATGTTTTACTTTCTTTATCTCCTCTTTCAGCTTTACCTGACCATACTAATAATGACTCTTGTGCTTGACGAGAATCAAACAGCGGTCTGATCACCGGTTGTTGAATAGAATATTGACCAACTTGGGGTTTATAATCATTCCACGATTCTAAGTAATTATGATCCGGACATATATAAGTACATTTCGAAGCCGTTTCATCCGCAAATTCTGAAAACGAAACTGAAAGCATTTTCTCATTTGCTAAAGCTTCTCCAAAAACAGCACCGTTTGGCAAAGTATAAACTGGATTCGCTCCGTAAATCAACAATGCAGCCACATTTCCTGCGATTACATCATCTACTAATTCCTCGACTTTTGAATCGTCCGCTTGTTTGAGGTATACTTCGTTGTCTAAGTCAATTGTCTTTCCGTAATTGTTTAATGCTTTGTTAATTGCATTTACAATTACTTGTATGCCTTTATCATTAGCTCCGGCAACCACGAGAGACTCTCCTTTATGTTCTTTCAATTTACCTGCTGCTTTCGCTGCATATGCATCAATTTCCTCTGAAACCGCAACATCTGCTTTTGCACCTGTTACATGCTTCAAAATTGCTGCTGCCACCGCACCTTGTTCAGAAGGCTTAATTGGACAACGCGAATCCGCATTTGCTCCTGTCAAACTCATTACAGATTCAAAATGAAAATGTTTAGACATCCATCCAGATTCTGGATTTCTAGTTTCTGCAAAATCGACATTGTATTTTGTATGCATTAACCAGTTTGCCATAAAATCAGCATCGATACTTACCACAGCTTTTGCTCTTGAAAAATCGTATGCAGGAATAACTGCTTTTCCAAAAGATTCTTCGTTTGCTTTGCGCATTGCAGAATAAGAAACAGCATCGTACTGAATATGTTTCACATCAGCATTACTCACAGGCTCAGATTCAACATCCACCCCTGTAACATCAGAAACAATAGGCGTCACAATAGCATCTACAGAATCAGTAACTATTGGTGCAACTACAGGAGCTCCCATTTCGACAACTTCTCCACCTAACGAACTAATGAAATCATTAATTACCAACTCTGTAGAAGGACTTATAATCGTATTTGAAAGAATTCTTACTTTACCTCCTCTATCAGCTACCGCTTTCAATTTAGCTTTAATATCCGCATCGGCTTCGCTCCAAGAAACAGAAGAACCAGAACTAACTGGACCTCTTAATCTGTCACTGTTGTATAAATTTAAAACAGATGCTCCAATTCTAGGAGTAATCCCTCCTCTTGTTAAACCAAAATCTTTATTTCCTTTTACCCAAATTGGTCGACCTTCACGCGCTTTAACAAGTATGTTTGAATAATCATTACCGTCATAAAAAGTACTTGCATACCAATTGGCTACACCAGGAGTAACATCCTCAGGTTTGTTGACATAAGGAATAGATTTAATTACAGGTGTTTCGCATGAAGCCAGTGTAGCGGCGGCTACTCCAAAACCTAAAAACTTTAAAAAGTCTCGTCTTCCTGTTTGAAAATCTCCAATTGCCTCACTTCCAATAAACTCATCAACAGATAAGTCTTCACGAAATTCTTTGTCATTATTTTGCACAAACTCAGGTGATTGATCTTTCTCATCAAGCCCTTTCCAGTATGTTTTCTTCATGCTCATGTTTTTGTGATTCAATTCAAATTATTCTTAGTAGTGACATTTAGCACATTCCCATCCACCTAGCTCCCGAACTGTAATCTTGTCGTCTTCTGATATTTTTCTTAGGAAATCAGGACGAGACTTAAGCCTACCATGCAGCTCCTTATAGTAGTCTGATTTCGTCAAGTCCACTGCTTTTTCATTGTGACACTCCAAACACCACCCCATAGTAAGCAGAGGTTTTGTAAGTGCAATGATACCATCAGTTCCCGCCAATTGATTAATCTCTTCAGTAGTGGAAACCCGACCTAAACCATAAGTAGGAACGTTACCATGACATTGCTTACAATCAATGTTACCTGTTTTTGTGTTGACGTGCTGCGCGTGACTAAAGAAAACATGATCAGGTAAATTATGTGCTTTATTCCAAACGATTGGAGAGGTATCTCCTGTATACTTTCTGGTCTCAGAATCATAGCCGGCAGCAGCATGAATCTTAGCAATATTCTCTGTACTACCCAATCTGTAGTCGCTTTCAACAACATTTTCATGACAATTCATACAAACATTTACTGTAGGTATTCCAGCATGTTTTGATTTTTCAGCTGAGTTATGACAGTACTTACAATCAATACCCATTTCACCTGCATGCAACTTGTGCGAATAATTGATTGGTTGCGAAGGCTTGTAATCTGCATAAACACCTACTTGAAAACCTCTTTTCATTAAGTCAGCACCACCTGTAACCGCAAGCAAAACGAAGGCAATAGTAGTGAATTTCCAGTTTCTAACTATCCATTCACCAAGCTTTTCTTTGACTGATTTGTTTAACTCAATCTCTTCACCCTCTTTTTCCGACACAACATAAGCCAATTGCTTTCTAACTCCTCTTGCAGCAAATATCACCACACTAAATACAACAATCAAAAGTATAATCCAAAGTAGTGCCCCTCCTTCTCCTTGACCTTCTTCACCGACAACATCCGAGGAAGCAACTGCTGTCTTAGCTACGGGCTTAACATTATCAGCATAATCCAAAATTGCATCAATCTCTTCATTCGTTAAATGACCCTGAGCAGTCATGGCTGTGGGACTGTATTCAGATATTTGAACCGCATAAGGAGAAGTTCCACTGTTTGCTAGGCCAACTGGATCTTTGACCCATTTATATATATTATCCGCTTCACCTGCGTCGGCCCACCTAGCTTTAGCTCCTTGAAGCATCGGTCCAGTTGAATTTTTCAATGCCTTGTGACAGGAAGCACAGTTTGCTTTAAATAACGACTTACCGTCTTGAGCCTTTACTGGCATTGCAGCTAAGAAGATTAAAACAGTAATAAAAGTGGCTACCCTCAGCCTATTTGTCCAATGAAATTTCATTTTGTTTTCCATTTAAATTAGCTTTTTTAAGCTTTTTTAACACATGCAAAACTAACATTTGAAGGGTTTTTCACCTAAGGTTTTGTCACGAAAGTGTCAGCAACGTGAGTAGTTTATAATGATTCTAAATAAGGAAAAATACGAAGAAAGAAAGTTGTAAAGACACAATAAATGGCTATCTGATTTAGAAACATGCAGTTATTACAAGAATAAAAGGTTAATTATGGCATAATTTTTACATCGCTGTGCAATGAATGTCTATTTAATTGGTTTAATTTTGTAGTATCAAATTCATGATTATGAACATTTTCAAAGTTAAAATAATTTATTTGCTTACCGTTTTAAGCACTTCTTTTGCCTTCGCGCAAGATACGGACTGGAGAACCTATAAAAAATCAACGCACACTACAAATAGCCGGGAAATACATCAAAAAGACACTGCTCAAAAAGAACTCAACTATAATGGAAAACAAGGTGAAGTTATCCTACATCAAGACCCTAAAATTGATTCATTAACAACAAAAATAGGGAAGAAGCCATTTATCAATGGCTATACAATTCAAATTGAAGTAAGTCAACAAAAATCTATTATCCGCGATTCAAGATCCTTATTTATTCGAAATAACCCGGAAACCTCACTTGATGAAGAGTATGACCAACCTAACACATATTTGTATGCAGGAAGGTTTTATGATAAAAACAGTGCCTACAAATTCAAACATCAAATTAAAGCTAATTTTCCAGATGCGATTGTCGTCAACAAGAAGCTAAGTTTACCAGCTTTGAAACGTATCGATGAAAAGGAAAACAACAAATAATCTAAAAACAAAAAAGAACGATAGTCATCGTTCTTTTTGCGCTAATTTATAATATAAAATCCTATTTCTTTTTTAATGATCTAGCAACTTCAACCTCCATGTATGACTCAATTTGATCGCCTACTTTAATATCGTTAAATTTGTCTACATTCAAACCACATTCGTAGCCTTTAGAAACTTCTTTTACATCATCCTTAAATCGTTTCAACTGACCTAATTCTCCAGAGTAAATTACAACACCTTCTCTTATAACTCTAATTTTATTATTTCTGAGAATCTTTCCTTCGGTTACAAAACAACCTGCAATTGTGCCAACTTTAGTTATTTTAAATGTCTCTCTAATTTCAGCATACCCAAGAATATCTTCTTTCAACTCAGGAGAAAGCATTCCTTCCATCGCTTCTCTAACTTCATCGATTGCTTTGTAAATTACAGAATATAATCGAATATCAATTTCTTCTTGTTCCGCAAGCTTACGAGCGCTCATAGAGGGTCTCACTTGAAACCCGACAATAATAGCATCAGAAGCAGAGGCTAACAAAACATCTGATTCAGAAATCTGTCCAACCGCTTTATGAATAATATTTACTTGTATCGATTCCTCAGAAAGTTTTTGCAACGAATCTGATAACGCCTCAATCGACCCATCAACATCACCTTTAACAATAATATTTAATTCCTGGAAGTCTCCCAAAGCAAGTCTTCTTCCTATCTCATCAAGAGTAATATGCTTAGTTGTTCTTAATCCTTGCTCTCGCTGTAATTGTTGACGTTTGGTAGATATCTGTTTTGCTTCTTTTTCATCAGCAAAAACATTAAATCTATCACCTGCCGCCGACGCGCCATTCATTCCAAGCATAGAAACAGGTTTTGATGGCCCTGCCGCTGATACTTCCACACCGTGTTCATCATGCATTACCTTTATTCTTCCATACTGGGTTCCAGCCAAAATAACATCACCTACTTTTAATGTTCCTGACTCAACAATTAAAGTTGTTACGTATCCTCTTCCTTTATCTAAAGTTGCTTCAATTACAGTACCAACTGCATTTTTATTTGGGTTGGCTTTTAACTCAAGCATCTCTGCTTCTAGCAACACTTTTTCTAATAGCTCCTCGATTCCAGTTCCTTTCTTTGCAGAAATTTCTTGGCATTGGAATTTACCTCCCCAATCTTCCACCAGGATATTCATAGCTGAAAGCTGTTCTTTTACTCTGTCCGGATTTGCCCCATCTTTGTCCACCTTATTAATAGCAAATACCATAGGAACTCCGGCAGCTTGAGCATGATTTATAGCCTCTTTTGTCTGAGGCATTACATCGTCATCCGCAGCAATTATGATTATAGCAACATCCGTTACTTGAGCTCCACGCGCACGCATTGCGGTAAAGGCCTCATGACCTGGTGTATCTAAAAATGAAATAAGCTTATCATTATGACGAACGCTATAGGCTCCAATGTGCTGCGTAATACCACCAGCCTCTCCCTCGGTTACTTCAGAGTTTCTGATGTAATCTAATAATGAAGTTTTACCATGATCAACGTGACCCATTACAGTAACAATTGGTGGTCGTGCCTCAAGCGATTCAGGAGAATCTTCTTCTTCTGAAATAGATTCTGAAACCTCAGCACTGACAAATGTTACTTCAAACCCATATTCTTCTGCCACCATAGTAAGAGTTTCCGCATCCAACCTTTGATTTATTGATGCAAAAATCCCAACTGACATCAATGTTCCGATAATTTCAGTTGGAGACTTATCAACCATTACAGCTAATTCAGAAACAGTTACAAATTCTGTAAGCTGCAATACACGTGAATCCATTTCTGCGATGAACTCTTCTTCCTCACGCTTTGCACTTTGGGCGTCTCTTTTCTCTTTACGGAATTTAGATCCTTTACTTTTACCTTTGTTACTTAAGCGACTAAGCGTCTCTTGAATTTGTTTTTTAATCTCATCCGGAGAAGGCTCTGCTTTTTTGACCGTTTTCCCCCTGGACTTAGTATGTTCTTGCGTTGCTTTTTTACCCGCTTTTTCAACATTTACAACCTTCTTTATCCGTTTTCTCTTTCGCCTATCATGACTAGGTTCAGAAGGCGCCTTCTTTTTCTCTGTAGGTAAATCAATTTTACCCAAAACCACCGGGCCAGACAGTTTTTTCACCCCTGCTTTAATTGTTTCCACTGGTTTAGAATCCTCTGCTTCAGGAGCTTCTTGTTCCTTGGATGTCTCTACAACTTTTTTATCTTGTTTTTCACTCTTTTCCTGAGACTCAACTTTCTCTTCTTTTGGCTTCGGCTTTTCTTCGACTTTTTTAGTAGTTTTTTTTGGCTCGTCTAAAGTAACCTTTCCAACAACCGAAGGACCTGTTAACCTTACAGGCTTGGCTTTTATCAATACTTCAGGCTTCTTGTCTTCCTCTTTCGCGGGCGCTAAAGCATCTAGAGCTTTACTTTCCTCTTCGCTATTCGCTGCAGCTATTTTCTCTTCATTCACTTTTCGGGTTTTATCCACCTTAAGCTTTTCCGATCGGGCACTGTCAAATTCCGCCAACAATATTTCAAACACACCTTCGTCTATTTTTGTATTTGGGCTACCATCTATTTCATTGCCTTGCGCCGCAAGAAATTCCACTATTGTCGAAATTCCTACATTTAGCTCTCTTGCTACTTTACTTAGTCTTTTTACTCCTGCCATTTTTAGGTAATAATTACTTTTACAAGTTTAATCATTATATTTTACTTGCATTCAAACCCTTCAATTAGATACTTACACCTCGTTTTTGATTACTCATGAAGTCCATATCTCTATTCAAATTCTGAACTTAGAATTTTCATAATTTCATCTACTGTTTCTTCCTCTAAATCAGTTCTTTTCACCAAGTCATCTTTTGAAATATCTAGAACAGACTTCGCCGAATCACAGCCTATGCTCTTCAGTTCATTCAAAATCCAATCATCAATTTCATCCGTAAACTCATCTAAATCAACATCATCAATATCTTCTGCTCCTTCACGGTAAACATCAATTTCATACCCTGCTAATTTCGATGCTAACTTAATATTATGTCCGCCTTTTCCAATTGCTAATGAAACTTGATCAGGTCTTAGATAGACGTTCGCTTGTTTTCTTTCTTCCTCTTCAATCAGTTCCATTGACACTACTTTCGCCGGGCTTAAAGCTCTTTGTATAAGTAGCTGCATATTCTCTGTCCAATTGATGACATCAATATTTTCATTTTTCAACTCACGAACAATTCCATGAATACGAGATCCTTTCATCCCGACACAGGCTCCGACCGGATCGATTCTGTCATCATAAGATTCAACCGCTACTTTTGCTCTTTCTCCCGGTTCACGAACTATTCTTTTAATGGTAATCAGCCCATCAAATACTTCAGGAACTTCTAATTCAAATAACCTCTCTAAGAAAGCCGTGTCGGTTCTAGACAAGATAATTATAGGTGAATTATTCTTTAGCTCTACTCTAGAAACTACCGCTCTGATTGAGTCCCCTTTTTTGAAATAATCCGATGGTATTTGCTCTAATTTTGGTAAAATTAATTCATTGCCATCATCATCCAATACAAGTATTTCTCTTTTCCATATTTGATAAACCTCACCTGTAATAATGTCCCCGATTCTATCTTTGTAGATTTTGTAAACATTATCTTTTTCCATTTCCATTATTCGCGCCACAAGATTTTGACGCAGTGCTAAAATATTTCTTCTTCCAAAGTCTACCATTTTAATCTCTTCGGACACTTCCTCACCAACTTCAAAGTCTGGTTCAATCTTTATAGCACTTGCATGAGAAATTTGTGTATTGGGGTCTTCTACCTCTCCATCTAAAACGATTTCACGGTTTAGCCATATTTCTAAATCTCCCTTGTCAGGATTTATAATAACATCGACATGGTCATCTGTTCCGTATTTCTTTTTGAGCGTTGCTCTAAAAACATCTTCTACAATACGCATCATTGTTACACGATCGATATTCTTCATGTCTTTAAACTCTGAAAAAGACTCTATTAAATTTAATGCATCCATTTTGTTTTTATTTGAATGAAATTACTACTCTTGTTTCTTTTATTTGACTAAAAGGTATTTCGTTCTGCTTAACTACTAACACCTTTTTCTTTTTTCCTTCTAATCTTTCTTTCGAAGATGTTTCAACTAAAATTTTGTTGTCATCAACCTCCTTCAACTTGCCCGTTATGGAACCATGCTCCTTAAAAACAACGGTTACGTCCTTCCCAATATTCTTAATGTATTGTTGTTGAACTTTAAATGGCTTGTCTAAACCTGGAGACGAAACCAACAACTCAAACTCCACATCTTCTTCTTGGTTATGCTCAATATTTCTGCTAATAGACATGCAATCAATAATTGCAACTCCTCCTTCCAAACAATCAATCTCTACATTAATTGCATTTGAAGGTGAAACATTTGCATCAACTATGTACAAGCCCTTGTCCAGCTCGTCTATTCGTTCTTGTGCTAACTCTATTATTCTTTTTCGTTCAATCATGGTATAAAAAGAGGGGACTATCGTCCCCTCTTAATCTTTTTGCGTTATTGAGGTGCAAATATAGCTATTTTTTAATACTATCCAAACCCTATTAACTGTTTTAAGTTTTTTACAACGTGAATAAATTACGTTCTGCCGCTATTCATTTGTACAATCTTATGGATTACGAGGAAATACAATATCAAATGGCCTTGCTAGAAATAGAAGGGATCGGAGCTACTATTGCAAGAAAGTTATTAGATCATTTTGGGTCAGCAAAAGAAATCTTTATGCAAACAGACAATCTGCTAAATACCTTAAACAAAGTTGGACCAAAACTAATTTATGCAAAAAAAAATAAAGATTTATTTGTGAAAATCGAAAAAGAAATCACCTTTTGCGAAAGAAATAATATTCAAATTCTAAGTGTTTCTAATAACAACTACCCTAAACGTTTAAGACAGTGTTCTGATGCACCTATTATAATGTACTACAAAGGGAATAAACTATTAAACAACCCCAAAGTAATATCAATTGTTGGGACAAGAGCAGCAACTGCTTACGGAAAAGAAATTTGCAGCTCCATTGTAAAAGAACTTTCTGTTCACAATGCATTAATAATAAGCGGGCTTGCATACGGCATCGATGTTCAAGCACACAATGAATCCATAAACAATAGCCTTCCAACTATCGGAGTATTAGCACATGGACTTGACAGAATATACCCTAAGGAACATGCAGCCATTGCAAATATGATGATGGAGGAAGGAGGGCTTCTTACAGAAAACAGATTAGGAACTATTCCAGACAGGGGAAGTTTTCCAAAAAGAAATAGAATTGTTGCCGGATTGAGTGACGCTACTATTGTAATAGAATCTGCAATTCGCGGCGGATCGATGATAACTGCTAACATTGCAAATAATTACAACCGTGATGTTTTTGCCATACCTGGAAGGATTGGAAATAAACAATCTGAAGGCTGTAATCATCTAATTAAAATCAATAAAGCGCATCTCCTGGAATCTACTGAAGACATTGCCTATCTGCTTGGTTGGGACATGAAAGTTAAACCCCCAAAAGCTGTTCAAAAACAAATTTTCAACAACCTCAGTGTGCAAGAAAAAAGCATAATGGCAACGCTTATAAATAAAACAAATATTGGCATTGACGAAATAGCTGTCAAAGCAAATCTTCCTATGAACATTATATCGAGCCAATTGCTTCTTTTAGAATTTAAAGGAGTTATAAAACAGCTTCCCGGCAAAAAGTATGAAGTTGTATAAAAGTACTTAGATTAATATTATATTTTTGCTTCAGTATATAACTACTATTTGAAAGTCCCTTTTTACATAGCGAAGCGTTATTTGTTTTCGAAAAAATCGAAAAACATTATCAATATAATATCTGGAATATCTGTTTTTGGAATTTTCATTAGTACGTGTGCTATGGTAATAGTTTTAAGCGGTTTCAATGGTATTGAGGAACTCGTTGAAAAACTATATAGTTCATTTGATGCAGATATTAGAATTACTAAAACGGTAGGAAAAACTTTTGATTTTCATGAAATTTCAAAAGAAGAGATTTTAAACCTGGAAGGTGTAAATGCTATAACCGAGGTAATTGAAGAAATCACCATGATAAAGCATGAGGACAGATGGATAACAGCTACAATGAAAGGAGTCGAAGATAGTTATTTGTCCATCTGTCTTTTAGACAGCGTGCTAACAGAAGGGGAAGCCAAGTTGCAAGATGACGGATTTAACAAAGCTATAATTGGGATTGGCCTCCAAAACAAAGTGCAAGTTACTAGTGACCCCCGTTATCATGATTACCTAACTGTATACGGATTACTGCGAGATGAAAAAATTTCAAAAACCAATACAGAGGCTTTTAAACCCGAAATGATTAGTGTTGGAGGTGTATTTGCTATCAACCCAGAATTTGACAATACCTATTTTTTAGTGCCAATACAATTTGCAAAAAACCTATTGGAATACGAAAATGATATTACCGCATATGAGATTAGTGTGAAAAGTACATTTACGAATAAACAAGTAAAAAAAGAAATACAAAAGCTTGTTGGAGACAGGTTTCAAGTAAAAACAAGATATGAACAAAATGAACTTATATTTAAAACAAATGAAACTGAAAAATGGATGGTCTTTTTAATCCTAGGATTCATCCTTTTGCTTTCTACTTTTAATATTATAGCCTCTCTAACAATGTTGATTTTAGACAAGAAAAAAGATATTGAAACATTAATTAGCATGGGAGCAACAAGACAATTTATTTTAAAAGTGTTTTTCTTAGAAGGCGTTTTTATTAACCTATTAGGAGGAATAATTGGCATCTCTGTTGGTCTATTAATCGCCTGGTTGCAGTCGACATTTCGCTTTGTTACTTTAGAAAACTCTGTAATTACATATTGGCCCGTCTCAATACATTTTGTAGATGTTTTCATGGTTTTTGTAACTGTAGCTGTTATCGGAATTGGGTCATCTTATCTACCGGTTAAATATTTGATAAAGAGACACTTTAAAAAACAATTCAACTAGATTTACTGCTCTCTTCTATTAACAAAACTCGAACCATTTCGATTTTAGTGTTCGACACCTCTTTAATAGTTATTACAAAGTTTCCTATTCGGATCACTTCTCCTTGTTGCGGGATATTTTGAATTTCACTTATAATAAACCCCCCCAGTGTTTCGTATTCTTCACTTAAGGGCAAATTTAGACGAAACTCCTCATTCAAAAAGTCAATTTCTGCTCGTCCATTTAATTCGAATTCCGTTGAATTAATTTTCTTATTGGAAACATCACTTAAATCGTGTTCATCCTGTATTTCTCCAAAGATTTCCTCAATCACATCCTCCATTGTAACCATTCCAGCCGTACCCCCATATTCATCAACCACGAGGGCAATACTCCTATTCTTATTTATTAATTCTTCCAAAATTTTATTTGCATTTATTGTTTCAGGTATAATACTTACTGGAAGCAGTATAGACTTAATAGTTTCTGGACTTTTAAAAAGCTCGTAAGAATGAATATACCCGATAATATTATCCACAGTTTCGCGGTAAATCAAAATTTTTGACAAACCTGTTTCAATAAATTTCTCCCTTAAACCCAATAAGTCTTCCTCTATTTCAAAAGCAACAATTTCATTTCTTGGCACCATGCAATCGCGGGCAATTACATCTGCAAAATTTAATGCGTTGTGAAATATCTTGACTTCATGATCCAACACATTACTATTTTCAGTGTCCGCCGTATATTCTTCAAGATAATTATCTAAATCTACCTTTTCAAATACTATTTGTGAATTATCTCCTTTATCTCGAATAAATATTTTTAATATCAATTCAGCCAAACCAATAATCAAAAATGCAGGCAACCAAAGTATTCCATATATAATTACCAAGGGAAACGCAAGCATGGATAGAGCTCTATTCGGATTAATTCGAAAGATAGCTTTTGGTAAAAATTCGGCGAAAATCAAAACAAGGATCGTTGTAATTATTGTTTGAATCAACAACACCAACCAAGCCATCCCAATCAACTCTGTTAATGGGTCATCTATAGCCATAGTCATAAACATACTATAAACGACAATAGCCGCATTATTACCTAAAAGCATTGTGCCGATAAAGGAAGCAGGATTTTTTGCAAAATAAGCTAAAATCTTTGCTTTAACTCCCCCTTGCTTATTATCTAAAGCTATTTTTAAACGATTAGCTGAAATAAATGCAATCTCCATTCCAGAAAAGAATGCAGAAAATGCAAGAGTAATAATTATAGCAATTAAAATAAATACAGCATCCATGATTCGTTATTTGCGATATTGAATACCAAAATATAATTATTTCTTATGTTTTGACGATGTTTTATCCATTTTTTCTAACCTCTTTCTTACACCTCTTCTTATAAAATAGAGTCCCCAGGCCAAACCGCAGACCATTAAAAAAACGGTAATTCCTTTGAAACTATCAACAATTCCAATGACAATTGTAAATAGAGTTGAAGTTGAAGCAACCACCAGCCAAAACTTTTCCAGAATATTATTCATTTTATTCATCCTCCTTCTTTTCATTTACGTTATAATGACTGTCTCTTATGTTTAACAGTTCATATTTAGTAAAGTTACTATTTGAAACTAAGCCTGTTCCTGAAATAAGTCCAGTTTCTGTCGAAACTTTTACAAACTTATCTGTATAGATACTGTCTTTTTCGAAAAAGATATTTAACAATTCCGTATCCAAACGATCTTTTTTATTGTTTTGAAAAACAACACTATCCTGAACTTTCAAATATTGTTCTTCAGACAAAAGCAAACCATAATTAGCAGTTAGAACGGACTCGATATTTTCTAGCGTATCATAAAAGGTAACCTTCATCCCTTTTGGACATTCGATTTTCATCTTTTCCAAATCCAAAAAACGGTAAACAAGCGGGCTTTCCAATTTTAATTTAGATTTTCCCATATCTGTAAAAAGCATGACAACCCCTTCCGTTATTTCATCGGGTCCATCAGACTTCGATGTCACCTCTTTAATTTCTTCTAAATTATTGCTGCATGAAAAAAGTATTCCGGCGAAGAGGGCCGGAATGATACTTTTACTTACTATTTTATATCTGTTTCTAGTTCTGTACACGAACTTTTGTTTGCTCTCCTTTCCAGCATGGAACAGGCACTGATTGGCCAACCTCAAACCCGTCAAAAAATAATTCCTGAGATGTCGGTAAACTTTTTTTCCATGCTTTAATTTGAGCAGAAGAAACTTTACCTCCTGATTTTTCCGCATAGTCAAGTGCTAAACAATAACCAAAACTTCTCAAAACTTTGGTATTTCCACAAGAAGGTGCTTTGGCAGCAATACAATTGGCAATTGCCGCATTTTTCTCATTCATGCCTATCATACCCGCATAATGAATACGTTTTGAGCAATTCCCTGTACTTGCATAGATATTAACTAAAGGAGAATATAACTTTAACTTTTCAGTTTCATCCTCAGTAAGAGTTAAAGCTTCTTCAAAAAATTTAGCAGCCCTATTATATTCCTTTTTATTATAGTAATAAAGCGCCAGTCCTCTTGCAGATTTGTAACTTGGTGTAAGACCATATATTTTCTCTACAACCATAATATAAAATTCACTGTCGGTGCACTTGCGTCCTCCCATCATACCAACAATTTTCTCCATTAATTGAACATCATCCGGAGTAGCTTCGAATTTAGGTTTAAATAATTCTTCTAATTTGTCACAACTGGCACAAGGAGCTACATATTTATCAAGTGTTTTTTGAGCTGTAGCAAATTTTGAATCACCTGCTTTTACTTTTCTATCACAAATACCAGAAAGGTAATCGTAAAGTTCTAACAATATAACGCACTCAGCCGTTTTAGCTTTTACTACTTTCATATAAGCAGTTGTAAAGTATTTTTGCACCCAAGAAGATTTTATTTTTTCTTCTGGATACTCAGCAAAAGCAGCTTTATATTTTTCGTAAGAAACTTCGAAATCATTTGGGAAATAAGTAACTCGATCGTTCGCATATTTCATTTTTATCTCGAAGCAATCACCATAAGTGGTAATCCAAAGGTCATAAACTTGAAACAAAGTATCTGCGCAAGCAGCCATTTTCACCTTATCACCTTCCTTTTTTGCAGCTTTTGTAAGTCTTTGGTATATAGCAACACCATTTTTGTACAGGTTAGGCTTATAATTAGGAGCTGCAGATTGAGCTTGCCACCAAAAGTTTGCCGCTTCCTGGTAATTTTTTTGACCCAAATAACTAGAATAAAGAGAAATATATTTTCTGCTTGTTTCTACATCTGCTCCAAAATTATCTTCTGCTTGTGTTACACATTCCTGTCCATTGGTTAAGCCAACAAGTATTACTGCTACTAGTGTAAATATTTTTTTCATTGTATTAGGTTTCTATTAATCGTATTTTCTTTTTCTAAACCACTTATCATAATTAGATGGCCCCATTGAGAAGCCAAAGAATATTTTAAAATAGTTTTCTTGAATAAGACCATTATCTATTGAGCCCATTTTTCCAAGTCCAATTCCCATATTCATCATTGACAAAGAACGAGAACTTATTAGAGGAACAGAGACACCAAGATTCATGCCGAAATTGGTCAACTGAGTACTATCAATTTCGATTGGCGTATTACCATAATGGAATCCGAATCTATAAACTGATTTCTTAAAAACACTTTTATTTTTATCTCCATAAGATGCGGATGGTTTATACTCCAATCCTAACGTAAACTTATTGCTTTGTTTTAATGGTTGTTCGGTCAAATCAAAGGTGTTAACTACCTCCTTAAACTGCTGCCAGTTTTTATATTCATATTGACCCCCAAACATCCATTTTTTATAATTCACGGCAACACCAGCAGAAAAGCCAGTTGGAAGAGTGGTAAGTCCTTCTAAATTATCATAATAATCAATCGTATCTTTTTCATCTTCAACAACTCCTAGTTGATATTTGTATGTATAAGCATAAAAATCTTGAGATGTTTTTAAATCTGAACCAAATGAATAAGTCGCACCAAATTGCCATGATAAATCTGCTGACATTTTTTGATAAAAGTGTATTCCGCCGTCAAATGACACTCCCCGAAGGACATTCTTCTGCTGTACTTTGGTATTGTAAAAAGTATTGTTAGAAAACACAGCATTTCTTTCTCTCTCTAATGTTCCAAATAAATAGGATGCATTTACTCCAACAGAGAGCTTTAAGGTATCACCTTTGTTAACTACGTTGCAACCCGTACCAATAAAAACTCGGTTAATGCTTCCATCTCCACTATAATTATTGGCAATTGAATCTCCATCTAAAACTTGATAATCCGTTATATTATACCCAGTTGTGGAATATGGCATCAAACCAAAGGCTGCACCCCACTTTTTAGCAATAGGAAGAGCTAACGTGAAATTACGCAAAACGAAAGTTGAATTTCTCACGCTTTCATTGTCCGTTTTCAAAGTCGATAATTTACTATAAACTGCTACGTCAAAAATTGGATTATAACGAGCTAAAGATGAATAGGTAGCGGGATTAGACACATTAACAAATCTGAAATTCGCAATGGGAGTCGATAATCCCCCAAAGCCTGAAAACGGAGCTGTAGATGTACCCATAATTTCTCCTAAACCATAGCGTGTGTAAGGAGAATTATTAAGCATTTGTCCAAAAGAGGCTTGAACAAGCGTAATTGCAAGTATAAATGCTACTAATTTAGTTCTGTACATTATAATCTAAAATTGTATTCAACCCTTTCAAAGTGTGAAATTCGTCTGCAAATATGCTATTTTTTTGTGACATTTCAATATCCAAGAACCAACGCAAATCTCCACCGGTTAATACGATGTTTAATTTGTCGTATTTTTTTTCATATTGACGAATCATATTGGTTATTTCTGCCATCATTCCTTGGTATACTCCAACTTGAATTGAGGTTGTTGTATCAGTTCCGATAAGTTGATTTATTTCAACATCATCAATCAACGGTAAATTATCAGTTAAAGTATGTAGCGCATTAAATCGCATTTTTAATCCTGGAGAAATACTCCCTCCAAGGTATTCATTATTGGAGGTTATAAAATCGAATTTAACGCAAGTTCCAACATCTATTGTTAAGGTGTTTTGATTTGGAAATGCAGTAAAAGCACTAACCGCGTTTGCTATTCTGTCATTTCCAAGCGTTTCCGGTGTTCTATAGGAGTTTATTATTGGTAAATGGGTCTTTGTTGTTAAAAGCAGAGAGTCGGAAAAAAGATTGACCACATCATTTGTAAAACTAATATCCCTTACAGAACTAACAATAACATTCTCAGCTGAAGAGATTGAGGAGACATATTTTAAAAACAACCTTTGATCTTTGAATCTTTCAATTTTCCTGCAATTCCCTTGTTCAAATTGAGCAACTTTAATGAAAGAATTACCTATGTCAACCACTAAATTCATTCCGTTTCGACCAACTCCGTGTAAAAATAAACTTCAACATTATTGCCAATTCCGGTCGTTTCTACCATCCCATGCTCCGTTCTATCCAAAGTAAACTCCCCTTGAAATATAACAACATCCTTTCCTTCTTCATTTTCCCCTTTTCCTTCATACGTGAAATTCACTTGAATCTCTTTTTCAACTCCCAACATAGACAATGTCCCTAATGCGATATAAGATGTATCTCCAATTGCAATTTGGTTTGAGCTAAAAACTATTTCAGGAAAATCTTTAGACTCAAAAAACCCATCTCCTTTTATTGACTTATCCCTCAATGTGTTAGCCGTATAAACAGAAAGCGGATCGATTACAACTGAAATTTCGGCCTTTGTATAGTCTGAATCCGAGTTAAAGCTAATTGCAAACTTTTTAAAAGAACCTCTCGCATCCTGAGGACCGGTTATATGGAACATAATTTCTGACGTAACTTTATCTATATTCTCTTGAGAAAGCCAGTTTCCCTTTATTTCTGACATATCGTTTAGAACAATATCGTTAGCGGTTTCAAGTGTTTCAGTAGGAACTGTAACTTCTGATTTTTCTACTACACTTTCCGCGTTGCCCCATGGAATCAAAAACACTACCCCAATAGCAACTAAGCCAATAGCAGCCAAAATCAACACTATTTTTAAAAATCGATTCATTTAACAAAGTTACTTAACTTGTTTTACCTAAAACAAAAAATTCCGAACAAGTCGGAATTTTTTGATCTTATAGTAATAGAGATTTACTCTACTTCTATAGCATTTTCAATTGGAGCTTCTTCAATCACTTCAACCTCTATTGTGTTTTCTTCAACTGGTGCAACCTTTGCTGCTCCATGATCTCCTAATATTGGAGCAATAACTAAACCTATTAAACACGTTAGCTTAATTAAAATATTCATAGAGGGTCCTGAAGTGTCTTTGAATGGATCTCCAACTGTATCTCCAGTTACTGCAGCTTTATGCGCATCAGAACCTTTATACGTCATTTTTCCATCAATCTTAACACCTGCTTCAAATGATTTCTTTGCGTTATCCCAAGCACCACCTGCGTTGTTCTGGAAGATTGCCCACATAACACCTGAAACTGTTACACCTGCCATATAAGCTCCTAACATCTCAGCTGCGTCCAATTTGTCATATCCGAATAGCAAAGGAATACCTACTACTATTAAAGGTGTAATGATTGTTAATATTCCTGGCAACATCATTTCTTTTAATGCTGCATTCGTAGATATCTCAACGCATTTATCGTATTCTGGTTCGTTCTCTCCTTTCATTATTCCAGGAATAGTTTTGAACTGACGACGAACTTCTTTTACCATAGCCATGGCAGCTTTACCTACAGAACTCATCGCCATTGCAGAGAATACAACTGGAATCATTGCTCCAACAAATAACATTGCTAATACGGGAGCCTTAAAGATATTAATACCATCAATTCCCGTAAATGTAACATAGGCAGCAAATAATGCTAGCGATGTAAGTGCAGCAGATGCAATTGCAAATCCTTTACCTACAGCAGCAGTTGTGTTACCTACTGAATCTAAAATATCTGTCCTTTCACGAACCTCTTTGGGTAATTCAGCCATTTCAGCAATACCCCCTGCGTTATCAGCAATCGGCCCGAAAGCATCAATTGCCAATTGCATAGCTGTAGTAGCCATCATTGCAGAAGATGCAATAGCAATTCCGTAGAAACCTGCTGCTGCATATGCTCCCCATATTGCGCCAGCAAATAAGATAATTGGTGCAAATGTTGACATCATCCCTAAAGATAACCCTGCAATAATATTTGTTGCAGCACCTGTAGAGGAATTTTGAATAATGCTATTCACTGGTTTTTTCCCTGTACCAGTATAGTATTCTGTTAAGAAAGAAATAATTCCACCAACTGCTAATCCAATGATTACAGCAATAAAAACATTGATAGAAGTGAAATATCTATCATCTCCAGTTAAGTGACCTAATCCTTCTTCGATTTGAGTAAACCGCATTTTAGAAGGTAACATCCAATCAATAACAAAGAAAGATGCAATACCTGTTAAGATAATTGAGCCCCAGTTACCAACATTAAATGCACGTTGTACATGTTTTTCTTTTAGACTGTTATCATCCTTTATTTTAATAAAGAAAGTCCCAACTATTGAGAATACCACACCTAGTCCCGCAATTAAAATTGGCAATAAAATTGGTCCCATTCCCATAAAAGCATCATCCAATGCATCTTGCCCTGCCATTGCTCCAATTGCATAGTTTCCCAATACCATTGCTGCAAGCATAGTGGCAACATAAGAACCAAATAAATCTGCTCCCATTCCTGCGACATCTCCAACATTATCTCCAACGTTATCCGCAATTGTAGCTGGGTTACGTGGATCATCTTCTGGAATTCCCGCTTCAACTTTACCTACTAAATCTGCCCCAACATCGGCAGCTTTCGTATAAATACCTCCTCCAACTCTAGCAAACAATGCAATACACTCAGCTCCTAAAGAGAACCCTGCGAGGGTTTCTAATACCATTGTCATATTATAATGAAATGTATGGTCATCGTTCCCAAGAAACATTGAGCAACAGTACACTTAGTCCAAAGACTGCCAATCCAGCAACACCTAACCCCATCACTGTACCACCTTTAAAAGCAACTTGCAAGGCTTTAGATAAACTCGTTCTAGCTGCTTGTGTAGTTCTTACGTTAGCATCTGTTGCTACTCGCATTCCAATGTTACCTGCTACAGCCGAAAACACCGCACCAATAACAAATGCTACTACTATAAATATATGTGTTGATTCAACCAAAGTTGAAACATAAGCCAATGCACCTCCAGCAATAACAACAAACCACAACAACATTCTGTACTCAGCTTTTAAGAACGCTAATGCTCCTGTGCTAATATAATTTGCAAGTTGTTTCATTCTATCATTTCCTGCGTCTTGTTTCTTTACCCAACCATATAGGTAGCCCATGTAAGCTAAACCGATTAATCCAAATACTGGTAAGATGTATATTAAATTTTCCATAATGTTCTTCTTTGTTTCTAATTTTAGGTCGGCAAATGTATCTTTTTCAAACTAATTGTGCAAATTTGAATCAACTGATTTAAATCCAATCGCTTTTACTCTCGTTTAAATTAAAGTTCTTTTAGATATTTAACACTCCCCTTTGCTATTAAATACTGTGCTAACACATACGTAATCATAATAAATACTTGGGCATTTAATAGATTGCCTTTGTATAGAAATTGATTCACTGCAATTATAGTATCAGAAAGAACGAACAACATTGCCCCAACAAAAACAAGTGTAAATGATTGCCTTGAAACCTTATTTAATCTCCATCCCGCTGAAACACCCATGGCACAGACAGCAATACCATAAACTAAAACAGGTATCAAAAAGTCTTCTAAATAAGGATATAATGAGAACATCAATATTCCATAGTAACCTAAAAAGATAATTAGCAATGCTATTCCTAAAGGCTTATTAAATGGTTTTTTAGAGTGCACTATAGAGTTGGAAAATGCAAAAACATAAAACAATTGCCCTATCAAAAATGACCCTAACCCCAGTAAAAAGAAAATTTCATCAAAGGGCAAAAACATTAAAAATGTATCTCCACCAAAAGCAAAAACAATAGATAATAGCAAATACTTTCTAAACTTACTATTAGCACTTTCCTTTGTTTGCAAGTAAAACCATACAAACAATGTAACCATTAAAAGCGGTTTGGTGGCAAATATTAAGGGTAGGCAACCGATATGCGTCCCAATAATTTCAATAATTGCTAGTAAAAAGTAAGCTATAATTAGGGCCTTTAGTCTTGACATTTTTCTTATTGAGCCACAAATTTGAATTATTTATTGAGATAACAAACACTATCTTACTTTATTCTTTTTCAAATAATTTTCCTTAGCAAGGTTAAAAACCGCTATAACTTGGATTGAAAATACTAACAATTAAACTTACATTTATGACTTATAGATTACCTTTATGCCAACATCCGCTGATGATTGACGAAAAAATACAATTCGAATTGACATTTAAAACATCCCGCAGCGGAGGAGCTGGAGGACAGCACGTCAACAAAACAGAAACAAGAGTTGAGTTGTTTTTCAATGTCCGATATTCGACCGCTCTCACAATGCAGCAAAAAATAATATTGCAAAAAAAATTACGTTCCCGGTTAACAGAAAATGGAGAGTTAAGAATTGTAGTGTCGGATACAAGAAGCCAAATACGAAATAAAGAAATTGCCATTCAACGGTTTTTAGCATTAATTAAAAAGGAGCTCATTATTCCAAAAAAAAGGAAACTGACAAAGCCGACTAGAAGTTCGGTTCAAAGAAGATTGGAAGGTAAATCAAAAAAAGCCGACATTAAAAAGAATCGAAAGCGGATTAGAAAAAATGATTTGGACTAGAACTTTCATACTGCTCTTACTTCTATTCTTCGCAGGCAATAATTTTGGCCAACAACAAGCTCCAAGACTATTCAGTGAGCTAATTATGTCTCAGCAAATAGACACGCTGCGATCGCAATTCAATTATAATAAGTTTTTTTATGAAAAATATGAACTCCAAACCCTTGTTGCACTGTCCTTTTATCCTGAATTAAAAGACACCAAAATCAGTTTTAGAAGAAGAAAACTAAAAACCACTATGGTTGCAAGACCAAAAGGAATGAATGTTTTTAGAGTTAAAGGGAAAAGACATTATATTATATATATAAATGATTTTCCTTCGGCTAAAATATCCCCAGACAGTGTTTCTTTCAATGCGCAAATAGGAGTTATTGGTCACGAATTAGCTCATTTAGTTGAGTATGAGAATATCTCATCATTGAAAATGTTGCATGTTGGACTTTCCTATTTTAACAAAAAGTTCAGGGCTAAGTTTGA
>Ga0315315_10000664_pt1 | contig 29653 bp, 31 predicted proteins | sample M140m3416metaG_FD_203699 | JGI IMG/M metagenome (GOLD analysis project Ga0315315, IMG submission 203699) | Ammonia-oxidizing marine archaeal communities from Monterey Bay, California, United States - M1 40m 3416 | ecosystem: Environmental > Aquatic > Marine > Intertidal zone | place: USA... | reverse complement strand
TTATACTACTAACTCAACTTTTGATTCAAGTACATATGCTTCAACTCAGGTTGAAAGAACAGATGTTAGAACTGCTGAGGATTCAGTTGGTGCCGGTACAGGTACTGCTGCTCTAATCTACTCAAGAGTTCACTGGTTAGGTTAATACTTATCCAAATTAATGAATTAAACCCTCCTTTTTGGAGGGTTTTTTTTTACTTTTGAATTGAAAAGCAACTAATGAAAAAGTATATCTCTTCAATAATATTAGTTTTATTTTTTTTTACATTTCTTATTGGAAATTTTCAAGGCTCATATGATAGGATAGCACCACAATTCTTAGTTTTGTCAACATTAAATATTGTTGCCTCTTTATATCTAGGATTTAAATATGGAATATATAAGCTCTTTAGTGATCTTAAAGGTTCATCTCTGGTAATTACTTATAGTTTATACATTTTTATTTGTATTATTTCATTTTCAGTTGCTTTTAATAAATCGGAGTCATTAATAGTATTGTCACAATACCTTACTTTTTATATGTCTTTTCTAGTTATTTATTTGTTCTCATTAAATGCAAAAATTAATTATTTAAAGCTATTTATTTCACTCTCAATTATATCAATTATAATCGAGTCATATGGAGTTTTAAGTACAGCAATTGATTATTTTTTAATTAATGGTAATGAATTTGCAAGATCAAATATTTTAAGGGGATATTCTGGAAATATTAATATAGTATCTTATTCAATTGCTATAAAGTTACCTGTTTTATTATATGTATTATTCCGAATTAAGAGTAAACTCATTCTTACACTACTTTCTATGTTACTTTTTTTCTGTTCGATAATTATATTCATGCTAATGTCACGTGGCGCATTTATTGCATTTATTTTTGTTTTGATTGTAGTTCTCTTGTTCAAACTATATACTTCATTTAAACAAAATTATCTGAGAGCTTTACTTGTATCAATAACTGTAATTATGTCTTTTGGTATTACGGAAACATATATTAATCAATCTGAAAACAATGTTGTAGTAGAAAGGCTGGGTAGCCTAAATAATACACAAGATCCCTCAATTAATAGTAGATTAAGATATTTTAATGATGCATATATGAGTATTAAGAGTAATCCTTTAATAGGTATCGGTATTGGGAATTGGAAGTTTTACTCAATTTTATATGATTATGATGATATGGAAGACTATATCGTTCCGGTATATGTTCATAATGATTTCCTTCATACTGCTGCTGAAATCGGGATTATAGGCTTAATTGTTTTTATATTTATTTTCGTTATTCCTTTATTAAATTTGATGAACTTTTTAAAGAAAGGAACCTATTCAAATGAAAGTCTTTTTTTAATATTAATCATAGGTGTATATATTATTGATTCAATGTTAAATTTCCCTGTGTCTAGACCAATTTCATATATGTACTTAATTTTTGCTGTTGTTGCTGCAATAAAAAATAAATTAGATATAAATGATGCTTAGAAAAATTATACTCATATCATTCTTTATTTTAATGGCTTCATTTACAACTATTCTGAATTACTCTTTTTATAATTCTATGAAAAATCAATCTGTTTTAATGTATGAGTTTAATGCCAATCAATTCTCTATACCATTATTCATCTTTGATAAATTTAATAATGAAATACCTAATGTTACTCAAACTACTATACCAATAAAGTTTTTAAAAGCAAGATATCTTTATAAATTAGATTCCTTATCAGAAGCATTAAATCTTCTTCATCAATCACGTAAACATAATCCATATATTCTAGCTCCAGATGCCATGATTGCTAATATATATTTAGATTTAGAAATTATGGATAGCGCAAGAATTTATTCAAAAAAAGCATATTATACAATTCCAAATAACAATGTTCATAGAGATGTTTACTTTAATGTTTTAAAAGCTGATAATGACTCGATAGAGTTAAAAAAAGCATTTGAATTGATAAAGGGAACAAATAATATTAATCATTGGTTGGATTATCTGTTGAAAATGTACTCAGTTGTAGGATCTAACAATAAAGATTTAATTAAAACCTCAGAAGAGTTTCCGACAGAAATATTAAAAAATAAAAATCAGATTGAGCAGCTTAATTACGTAAAAAGACTAATTAAGGTTGGAAGTTTAGATATAACAGTATCAGCTGAGCTTGCTATTGAAGCTGAAAATAAATTTAAAGAAAAAGAGTATGAACTTGCTGGATTTTTATATGAAAAGGCAAACCAATTTGATCCATTTGAATATTCATATTTAGAAAGTGCTGCAATCTCTTTTAACCTTGCTGGTAATTCGCAGTTAGCCGAAAACTATTTTAATAAAGTTATTTCTGAATTTAAACCTACTTCTGGAAAAGCGGAATTCTATTTTGGAGTTATGTTAATGAAACAGGATAGGGTAAATGAAGCATGTCTGAATCTAAAAAAAGCATCGGAATACAACTTTGGTAATGGTAGTGCTAAAGATTTCTATAATCAATATTGTAATTAGTCTGACTCTTGATTTTTATCCTCTTTATACCTTATTTTTTCAGTTAATTGACCTTCTTCATTATATTTTTCCCAGACACCATCTCTAACATCGTTTTTGTATCGTGAAATTTGCTTCAGTTCACCATTATTATAGTAATATTTCCACTTTCCATCTCTTTCTCCGAAAACAAACTTAGCTTTAGTTTCCACAGATCCATCTTTAAAAAAAAATATCCAATTTCCATGATCTTTTCCAGAGCTATATTGCTGAATGCTAATAAGTGTATCACCAGAATATACTGAACATCTACCTGTATAGAGACTTCCATCTAAATAAGTAAGATTATTTTCATAAACTATACCTTGACATTTATTAGGAATTGAATAATTACATGATAAAATAAAGAAAAACAAAACAGTTATTATAGAGCGGGTCATTTTAGGAAATTATTTGTATAAAAATAAGAAAAATTAGAGTAAAAAATAAAAGTGATAATGTTGTTAAAATATGACTATTAGTCAATTTTAACAATATATGATGAATGTGATTTTTATCAGCTTCAAAAGGAGATTTACCATTAAAAATTCTAATAAAAAAAACTCTTACTATATCAACTATAGGTAATATCAGTATTGATAAAACAAATAAAATCTTATGAATGTCATAGCGTGGTTTAATGATATATCCCTGTGATAAGATATATATTACATAGGCGCTAACTATTCCTCCTAATAAAAGAGAGCCGGAGTCTCCTAAAAACACTTTATTGTTTTTTTTGAAATTAAAATATAAAAGAGGAAGTGATGATGCTACAACAAGCACAGTCAAATTAAAAAAAGGAGTTATTTCTGATGAAAAAAACTCAAACATTATTAAGAAAAACAACACTATAGTTATAGCTAAACCATCTACTCCATCTATGAAGTTTATCGAATTTATTATAGATATAATAATAAAAATTGTAAAAAGTTGAGCTACAATTCTACTTAACTCAAAGATCCCTAATACTCCATGTAAATTATCAATAATAAGTCCATTGTCAATAAATATTTTTGCTGCAATTACTTGAAAAATAAATTTTAATTTAAAATCCATATTATATACATCATCGTATAGACCAACCACCATCAATAGTGATAAAGGAATAATTATTGAGAAATCATAAATCTCAAAGCCTCTTAAATAATAAAAACAGGATATAAAAAATATTGTAAAAAAAATTGAAATACCCCCGGATCTACTTGCAGTTGAGACATGGGATGATCTGTAGTTTATTTTATCAAAAATTTTTTTTTGATAAAATAATTTTTGAAAAAAATAGAACATGGAAATACTTAAAATAATAACTATTATAAAAAATTCTGTTTTTAAATCCAATTAGTCAAATATTTAACTTAATGTGTAAAAATAAAATTTCTAACAAATTAAAATGTCTTTGTTAATTAATAATAATAAATATTTTGTTTAAAAAAATATTTCAAGTACCTTTGTTACTTAATTTTATATAACATAATGTTATTGAACTTTATTTAAGAGTAATTAAATAATACTAATATGACCTATTTAGATTCAGAATCACGTCCATGGGGTAGTTATCATATTATTAGTCTTGATAAAAAGTTTAAAATAAAAAAAATTGAAGTTAATCCAGGTCAAAGATTGTCCTATCAATATCATAATAAAAGATCTGAGGTATGGACAATTATCTCAGGTATAGCTCACGTAACAATTAACGATAAAGTTAGTGAGTTAAAACCAGGTGATTCAATAGCAATACCTATAAAGGCCAAACATAGAGTTGAAAATAAGGGTGTAAATAATTTAATTTTTATTGAGGTGCAGACTGGAAGTTATTTTGGAGAGGACGATATTGTTAGATTAGAAGATGACTATAATCGAGTAAAATGAAATTAAAAGGAATAATAGTTTCAGGATATTTTAATCCCTTGCATAGTGGTCATGTTGAGTTATTTCATATTTCAAAATCAAAAGGTGATAAATTATTTGTAATTGTAAATAATGATATTCAAAGAGAACTAAAAGCCTCAAAAAAATTTATGGATGAAAATGAAAGATTAATAATTATAAATGAACTTTCAATTGTAAATTACGCTATGCTTTCAGTTGATACTGACAGAACGGTAGTAAAATCTTTAGAAAAAATTCACTCTAAGTTTTCAAAAGAATATGACCTATATTTTGCAAATGGAGGGGATCAAGATAATAAAACTATACCTGAATTTGATATATGTAAAAAACTTAATATAAAACTTGTAGATGGAATGGGAGATAAAATTCAATCATCTTCTTGGCTTTTAAATTCAAACAATGAAAATTAAAAAAATTTGTTGTATTGGTGCCGGCTATGTAGGGGGGCCTACAATGGCTGTAATTGCTCTTAAGTGTCCAGAAATTAAAGTTACACTTGTTGATAAAGATGAAACAAAAATTGAAAGATGGAATGGTCCCTTAAATGATTTACCAGTGTACGAACCAGGACTTAAAGAAATTGTAAAAGAAGTCCGTGGTAAAAATTTATTTTTCTCAACCAATATTTCAGAAAATATAGATGCAGCTGAGATGATCTTCATAGCGGTTAATACTCCTACAAAAACACATGGGGATGGTGCTGGATTTGCAGCTGATTTGAGATATGTCGAGTCTTCAGCAAATGACATAGCTAAATATTCTAAATCAAAAAAAATTGTAGTTGAAAAATCTACCTTACCAGTAAGAACTGCAGAAAAAATTAAAGATATTCTTAATAAAAATGAGTCTGTTAGTTTTGAAGTATTATCAAATCCTGAGTTTCTTGCTGAAGGTTCTGCAATTAATGATTTATTCAAATCTGATCGAGTATTAATCGGGGGTGATCAAACACAATCTGGTAAAGAAGCAGTCCAGTCATTATTTGATATATATAAAAGGTGGATTCCAAAGAAAAAAATACTATGTGTTAATGTTTGGTCTTCAGAACTATCTAAACTAGCATCTAATGCGATGTTGGCACAAAGAATTTCCTCAATCAATAGTCTATCAGCATTATGTGAAAAAACAGATGCAGACATTGATGAAGTTTCTACTGCTATTGGTTTAGATGTAAGAATAGGTCCCAAGTTTTTAAAAGTATCTCCAGGTTTTGGAGGTAGTTGTTTCAAAAAAGATATTTTAAACCTTGTCTATTTATGTAGATTTTATGGGCTTAATGAAGTTGCTGACTACTGGCATGGAGTAGTTAAAATAAATGATTTTCAAAGGACTAGGATTTCATCAATTATTGAAGAATTTTGTCATAAAAACAACCTAGATAGAAAAGTTATTATTTTAGGATGGTCATTTAAAAAAGATACAAATGACACAAGAGAATCATCATCTATTTATGTAAGTAAAAATTTATTAGAAAAAGATTATGAGCTGCATATTTACGATCCAAAAGTAAAACTGGATAAATTAAAAAATGATCTTAGTAATGTTGGCTTATCAAAAGCAACTATTGAAAGTAAAATAAAATTTTATCAAAGTTTAAGTTCAATTCTAAAAGAAGGAATTCCAATACTTATTATGACTGAATGGGATGAATTTTTGGAATTAAATAATATTGAATTAGATTTAAAGGTTTTTGATTTTAGAAATATACTAAATAGAGATAAAGTGATTTATAGATTTTAATTATGAAAAAAATTTACTCTAAAGCTAACCCTAAAATGCTTTTACATCTTGTTGCGAGCATTAATGATTTAGATGGAAATAGAATTGATATTGCTCCTGAAGACGAATTTCTTCAGCTTGCAATTTTAAAAATGAACAAGGGAAAAACTTTTCAACCACATAAGCATATTTCTATTGAGAAAATTACAGATATAGCTCAAGAGTCATGGTTTGTTTTTAAAGGTAAAGTGAAATGTATTTTTTATGATATTGATGATTCAATAATTGATGAACCAATTTTAAAAGAGGGTGATATTTCTATGACATTTCGTGGAGGACACAATTATGAAATTTTAGAGGACAATACTATTGTACTTGAATATAAAACAGGTCCTTATTTGGGACAAGAATTTGATAAAACATTTATAAATAAATAAAAACATGAAAAAAGCATTTATTACGGGAATTGCAGGTCAAGATGGAAGTTACCTTGCTGAATATCTTTTGTCTTTAGGATATGAAGTTCATGGTATAGTTAGAAGAAATTCGACACCTGAGCATCAATCATCAAGACTTGATGAAAACATAGAAAATTGTTATACATATTATGGAGACCTTCTTGACACCTCAAGCTTGAATAAATTACTAAAAAAAATTCAGCCAGATGAAATATATAATTTAGCAGCTCAGAGTCATGTAAGAATAAGCTTTGATGTGCCTCAATTTACATCAATGACAAATGCAATTGGAGTGCTTAATTTATTAGAGATTTATAAAGAGGTGTGTCCAAATGCTAAATTTTATCAAGCAAGCTCTTCTGAAATGTTTGGAAGCTCAGTTGATGAAGATGGTTACCAGAGAGAAACAACACCATTAAAACCTGTAAGTCCTTATGGCTGTGCAAAGGTTTATGGGTTTCATATATCTAGAAATTATAGAAATTCATACGGACTTCATATTACAAATGGTATTTTATTTAATCATGAATCTCCAAGAAGAGGAAGTAACTTTGTTACAAATAAAGTAGTCAAAACTGCAGTTCAAATTAAAAAAGGATTGAAAGATAAATTAGAGTTAGGAAACATGGATTCTTTTCGTGATTGGGGTCATTCTAAAGATTACGTTAAGGCGATGCACTTAATAATAAATCATAAAACTCCAGATGATTTTGTTGTTGCCACTGGTAAAACAAATTCAGTTAGACAAATGACCGAATATGTTTTCTCTAAGCTTGATTTAAATTATGAGGATTATGTAGCTCAGAACCCAAAATTTTTAAGACCAGAAGAATTAAAGTATTTAAGGGGTGACTGCACTAAATTAAAGAATACTTTCAAATGGGAGCCAGAATATACATTTGAATCTTTAATGGATGAGATGATAGAGTTCTGGTTAAACGAGATCAAAAGTTAATAAAAAAATGAGTTTCGAGATAGTAAAAGAATTTGAAAATGAGATAGCTACTTTTTTTGGTGCACCATTTGCAGTTGCAGTAGATTGCTGTACTCATGGCATAGAACTATGCTTGCGTTATAAATCAATTGAAAAGATTACTGTTCCAAGCAGGACTTATCTTTCAATACCTTTCTTAGCTCATAAATTGAATATATCGCTTGAATGGAGTAATAATAAATGGAAAGATTATTATTTTTTAACTGATGATATAGCTGATGCAGCAGTACTATGGAAAAAGAATAGCTATATATCAGGCAAATTTATGTCTATTTCATTTCAGTATCAAAAACATCTAAGTCTTGGAAGAGGTGGAGTAATTTTGTGTCCAAATAAAGAAACCTATATAGCTTTAAAAAAAATGTCATATGATGGAAGGATTCCTGAAACGCCATGGAGGGAACAAAATATTGATTCTATAGGTTATCATTACTACATGACTCCTGAGACTGCTGAATTAGGTCTTAGTAAATTAAGTAATGCAATTTCTACTGTTCCTAAAAAATGGGATTATAATGAATGGCCGGATCTTACTAAAATGATAATATTTAGTGATAAAACCACCCATAATAATTAATGTTTTTTTCTAATTTTAAAAGCCTTACAAGTTACAAGAAACTAATACTTAAAGAAGTTTCAGTTCAATTAATTGAAAAAATAGTAAGAGTTTTTGTTGGACTAATCGTAGTTAAATCTCTTAGTTTTTATTTGGGACCAGCAAATTATGGAATTTTAAATTTTATAGAAAGTTATTACTTGATGATTTATGGAGTGGCAATTTTTGGACTCGATACTATTATAACAAAAAAGTTTGTAAAAATTAAGAATGAAAATAACTTTAAAAATTTAGTTTCCTCTGGTGTATTAATCCTATTATGTATTTCAGCAATTTTATATTTAATAAACTTATTAGTTCTATTCGAATTTATAGACTTTAGTCAAGAAATACTTATTAAAACTATTTGTCTTTTATTATTTTTAAATCCATTTCTACTAGTAGAATTTTTCTTAACATCAAAAAATCAAATAAGATATATATCCGCTGCACGATTATTTACATACTTGATTTCTTCTGCGCTAAAGTTACTAGCTATACATTTTCAATTGGAAATTCAATACTTTGTTTATATAATGATGCTGGAGAGTATCATACTATACTCTGGCTTTATCTATTTAATTAGAGATAGAATTACATTTACTAATATAAATATTCAATTAAATATCCCATTAATAAAAGAGATTTTGGGTGAGGGATTACCAATCTTCTTATACTCGTTAGGAGCATTAATCTATTCAAGAATTGATATCTTCATGATACAAAGATATCTTTCTGATATTGATCTTGGAAATTATACTGCTTCTTTTAAACTTGTATCCTTCTTATTGTTTTTACCTGGCGTATTATCTGCTAGTTTTTTTCCAAAAATAATATCAGAATCAAGTTTTAGTCTAAGTTCTACTTACATTAGAAAAATGTATAGATACTCTTTTTTTATGTCACTTTCTCTATTGATTATATGTTTTGTTCTAGGCCCTTTTATGATTGATACTCTATTTGGAGAAAAATATGAATCATCATTATCATTGTATTACATTCTAATTTTCATTTTATCAACTGCTTCTATTTCTGCTGTATATTTTAAGGTAATATATTCAGTAAACTTGCAAAAAAGACTTCTCTTAAGATCTTTATCTGGAATTATTATTAATGTTATTCTAAATTATTATTTAATTAAATATTTTGGTGTTTATGGATCAGCTATAGCAACTATATTAAGTCTTATTATTATTGAGCTTTTTTATGACTTTTTTGATAAAAAATTAAGACCATATCATATTTTTAAGCTTAAGGCTATCCTGAACATTCAGTAGTTACTCGAATATAATTGAACAATTTTGAACATTTCAACTATTTCTAGACCCCTTTTCGATGATTGAAAGTTTATATGAAATGCTTTAATTTGCTCAGGCTCAATAAAGATTCTTATAACTTGTTCTACAAAATTATTTATTATCACTATCTTTTTTAATAAAGAACTTAATGAAATCAACAATTTTTCTGTAAATTTTAAATCTTATTTGTCTATAAAAAATTTTATAATTTTTTTGTTGCTTTAAATACTTATAATTAATGTTGAAGTAATTTTTTATCTCGGAATATTTATCATTTTTTACAAAAAGTGCTTTTAATTTTTTATCTGAATAAACACATTCAATTCCATAGAGGCCCATTAAATTGTTTAAAGTATCTTCTGTAAAATATTGAAGATGAGGTAATGTTAGGAAATCTAATAAATCAAAATTATAAAAACTCTTATTATGAAGATCTAATAATCCTGGAGCTTTAATGAAAATATACCCTCCAGGTTTTAATAATTTTGAAATTTTTTTCATTGATTCTCTTAAATTTGGAATATGTTCCAATACTGATATCAAATAAATTAGATCATATTTAGTGTTAGCTTTAAATTGCTCAATGGAATTTAATTCTATATCGAGACCCATTTTTTTCCCATAATTAATCGCTCTAGGATCTAAATCAATCCCTTTTGTAGTTTTCCCCTTTTCTTTAAAATACATTAATGCCCCTCCATTATTACAACCAATTTCAAGAATACTATTTATTTTTTCATCAGGAATATTAGATAAAATTTTAGATATATCATTTTTTGCATATGCATAGAGATCTTCAAAAATAAATTTTTGTTTTTTTGTAAAACCTTGATCCAAAAAAGAGAAATCATTCTCGTAGAATGATTTTAATGATTTTAAATCATATCTTCTGGATTGAAATAGATGACCGCAATCTTTACATATAGAAAACTCTAAATTAAAACCGTATTTATCTCTCTCAGATATGCTAAGTTTATTGCCGGATTCACAAATAGGACAATCAATATCAACTAAGTTATAATTTCTTTTATTTATTATTTCTATCCTATCTTTTTGATTATCTGTTAAATAATATCTAAACTTATTTGAGACTTCATACCTCTTTGAAAGAAATTTTTTCATGTTTAATATTATTCAATTTGACAGATTAATAAATTAGATTTAGTAGTTTAATTATTTTAGTCGTATAGCTGAATAATTTTAAACATTTCGACTATTTCTAGACCTCTTTTTGATGATTGAAAGTTTATGTGAAAAGCTTTAATTTGTTCTTGCTGAAAGTAGACTCTTTTACCTTGACTTACAAAACTATTTAACATCTCTATTTTTTTTGAATATGATTTACTGATATCAATGAAATAATTAGGGATCCAATCAACAAGTGTAGACGGAGATTTATATTCAATAATCCCAACTTTTAAAGCTCTGCAAATTGCATGTGCAATTCTTGATGTTTGTCTATGTTCAAAATGACTATCCATTTGATTAGTTGTCATTATTGCATCATATGAATTGATATCAAATTTATTTTCAATAAAATTAACCCACTCATCTTCTTGTTTTGATTTTAAATGATCAGTATCTGTAAAGAAAAGATTAACGTTTTTAACTCCTGACCAAAAGTTATTAACTTCTTGAAGTCTATCCTCTGAGTTGGTTTGATCAAAGTCACCACCTTGAGTAAGACATAAAATGTCAAATTGTGTTTGATCAGATTGAAGGATAGATCCAACAATACTGTATTCAACATCATCTGGATGCGGTGATAAACATAACACTTTATTAAAATTTAAAAACTTCAACTGTAAATGAATTAGATTACTAATTTAAACATTTATTGTATATAAATTCTATAGAATTGTTGACTAAAATTCTTGATGGATTTAGATCTGATCCAGATATACATTTTACTATTGAATTCTTAATTGATTCAACTGAATTGGGATCAAAATAGATGGATGCATCAATAATCTCTTTGGCATAATTTAAATTGGAAACAATAATATAACATCCGGCTTGAATTCCTTCAATCAGTGGAAGACCAAACGATTCTTTTAAGGATGGAAATATCAAAAATTTTGTATTAGAATACAGGCTTAATAACTTATCTCTTTTTATGCCTCCTATAAAATCAATCTTTAAGTTTTTGGGAATTTTTAAGTTAGTGAAATCATCACCTTTTATTGTTAATATTAATGACAATTCAACACTTAATTCTTCAGCAGCCTTAATGAATGATTTAATTAATATTAAATTATTCTTATGGGAAGACTCACTAGTAGGATAAATAAAAGAATTTGACTCTTTTTTATCGAATAATATTTTTCTTGCAGAAAAAATTGGAGCAATAAAAATTTTGGAATTTGAAACGCTAATCTGTTTATTTAGTTTCTGCTTCATTTCTTTGTTCTGTACAAACCAATAATAATTCCTATTAATAATTTTAATATAACTTCTCTTAAGCCAAAACTTAATCTTACCCATTAAAGATATATTTGATTGAAAGGTGTCAAGAAGAAGAATATTATGAAAATAAATATATATTTCTTTTGCACAGTTAAAAGGTGGAGGAACATTTCCAAAGCATAATATTTTGTTATATTTTTTTGACCAATAAAATCTAATTCTTTCTATTTCAGATTTGTTTATTGTATAGGTTTGAAATCCGTATAACGAAAAATGTTTTTTATTTCTTGAGTCAACTAATAAAACATATTTACTATTGTTCTCACTTGCAGATATACGACTAAGTATTTCTTTAGCTAGAACAATACCTCCGTGACTATTAATGTATACGAGATCAATTAAAATCATAACATAACTACTCTTAAAAGTCTTCTAATTATTTTCATGAAAAAAATAGTGAAATAATTTTTGGACTTATTTAAATATGTGTTTTCGACAATTTTTGAATGAATAAAAAAGTATAGCTTGTTTAAACTATTTTCATTTATATCATTTTTAATTTTAAAAAATATTTTATCAGAGATTGGTTTATAATTATAATCTTGATAATATTTTTTTGCTATAAATGTGTTAAGAATTTGCTCTTTAGCATTTAAATGAGATATGTTATTTTCGTTTTTTCTAAGATATATGAGCTTTTCGTTTAAATTAGAAATTTTACCAATCTTACTAATACGAAGAAAAAGATCATAGTCTTCCGCGTGCTTCATATATGGAGAATACAAACCAACACTTTCTAATACATTTTTATATACCATAATTGATGGATGAATTACGCTTGCATTATAGTTCATCATAGCTTTTAAGATATCATCATGATTTGAAGGTAAATTAATAGTACTATCAACTTCTCCAGCGTTGTTAATTGTATAACCCTCTGTTCCTAATAATGCGACCTTGTCTTTTTTAAACATAAAAAGCTGCTTTTCAATTTTTTGAGAATGTATAATATCATCAGAATCTATTCTCATTATTATCTCATTCTTACACTTTCTTATTCCGTAGTTTAATGTTTCAATAAGACCTGAATTACTTTTATTGTATAGTTTAATCCTTGGATCATCATAACTTTTAATAATATCCAATGAATTATCTTCAGATCCATCATTAATAATTATTAATTCAAATGCCTTATGTGTATTATTTAAAACACTATCAATTGTTTTTTTAATAAACAATTCTGAATTATATACTGGGAGAAGGATTGAAATCAATTTTATTTTTTTATTAAATAATTAATTATCTTTTTGACAAAACTATGAAGCTTGAGCAGTTTTAAAATCTTTATGAAAATAATTTTAATTTTTATCTTGTTATATGCAGTATAGTTATTAAAATTAAATCTAGATTTTATAAAGCTTCTTTCTGAAATATATGGCCTCATAAGGTCAATACTATTTTCAATTTTACTGATTTTTTTTTCTTTTTTTAGATCAAATAATTTATTAAACGAAAGAAATTTCAAACCATTATAAACAAAGTAATACTCTGAATTAAATAATAACTCTTTAACTTCAATATTAAAATATTTAGAACCCCTTAATGAGTTATTTTCAATAACATCTATTTCTGAATTTTCTTTTATTCCATATAGGGATAATAAAAAATCTCCACCTATAACTAAATCCTTATCAGTATATCTATTTTTTATTCTTTCAATTTCTTCATTAGTAGACTTATATTTATTTGGCTTTGCATAATTTAAAAAATGAATACCGTTTTGATTTAACAATACCTTCGATATTCTATCTGCCTCTTGTTTGGTGTCAGAAATATGAATTGAATGCTTACCGATGTTGAACAAGGCTCTAATATCATTTTTTATTTCTCTTACTTTATTTAATGAGTCACAATTGAAGAAATAAATATTGAAAGGGTTAAAATTTTTAAAACACTCTACAAGCTTTCCTTCTGCACCTTTAAAATTTGAAGATGATGAGCCAATCCAGTTTTCATTGTGATAAATCTGTGATATAAGATTATGGGCACCATTTGGATTTAACTTTATCTTTTTTTTGTACACAATTTTATTTAATATTTTCTCAATTTCATTAATTTTTCCATTTGCTGATGGCCAAATTATAGCACAATATATATTATCAGAAAATTCTATGTAGCTTCTAGTTACTTTGTCCAAAGTTTGCTCACTAATGTTTCTGGATTTAAAAAAAGTATAATCATATGAAGGGATTTCAGAATCAATAGGTAAACAATAAACATTTTTTTTTAAAAAAATAGATGATGCAACTCGATGAGATCCATCTGCTATAGAGCCATTTTTTGACAAGGGAACTATTGACTTAGATACTTCAAAGCCCTTTAAATTTATTTCTTTATAAATTTTATGAAATTCATCTAAATATTTACTAAATGAGCTCTTGTCTTTATTCCCTGGTTCAATAAATTTACCAAGGGTAAATGCTTCGATATGTCTTTTGTAAATTTCTTCTGCTAGTTTAGGGTTCTTAGATTTATATTTCAAATAGAATAATTTGAATGAGATATCCAGCCTATTGTTTGTTAATAAGCTTCTAGAATCCTTTTCATATACTTTATAATTATCCTTACTTAAGTACTTATGAAAGTGACTCTCTATTAATGTCTTTAATTTATTTGTAACAATATTCACTTAACTCTTTTTCAATTTTGCTTATCTCACTTAAATACTTTTCATTCTCTTTCTTCATCCATAGTTTGGTATTATTGATAGATATCTCAGGATTAAAATATTTTTTCTTATGTATATGATTTAGGGAATCTAAATCCAAGAACCTATAAATTTCTCTAATAGTTTTTTCATAATTATAAATCATATCTTCAAGCATCATATATAATACATTTTGTGATTTAATTTCATGGTTTCTATGAATCCTCATTGTTCTATACCAGTCTATGAAGCTATTGGTGTCACTAGTATCACATACAAAAGCAGCACCTTGCCAAACTGTCTCATTTAGTAGGTATAAGTCTCTTGGATCCCTGTCAACAATTATGACCTTGAGATTGTCGATGTAATTAAAATACCTTAAAGTATTTGTTGATGGAACTAATTGGTCAATGGCTATAAATGCTTTGTTTTGGGTATTTGAAATTTCATTAAATAGTTTTGAAGTATATTTTTTAGTTTCTATGTAGAATTTTTCTTTACCTGGATAGGAGTAATATTTTTCTACTCTAGGTATATATGGGGTAAACTCTCCATTAATAGTCCGTTTAAAAACCCTTTGAACTAGTGGGCTTACTCGAAAAATAATTTTTCTTAATAATGAACTTTCAATTTCATATTGACTTATAGACTTCCTAAATTTTGCACTTATTAAACTCTCAATATATTCGCAGGAATATTTCTTATAGTTTTTTCCAAAAAAATTTGAATAAAAACCCTCATTATCATCTACATACTTCAAAAACCTTTTAACTGCTAAATTAACTTTAGATCTATGATTACCGTCTACTAAAAAATATTCTAAATCAGAAACTCCGTTATATGCTTGTAAAAACCAGAATTCAGCATCTCCCAATGAAATGCCATTATTAAATTCTTTAAGTAAATCAGTTATTGCACTACTTCCTGAACCACCATAACCAGTACACGTAATTATCTTTGTTTCCATACTTTTAACTTAATATTGGCTTCCATATTTTATAAAGATTTTCTACATAAAATTCTTCTGCTTTTTTTATGCCATTTTTACCCATATATATTCTTAAATCCGAATTAGAAATTAATTTAGAAATATTTTCTGCCAATAGTTTTACATTTCCGTTTTGCCCAAGAAGTCCAGTAATATTATTTTCAACAAAAAACTTTGATCCAACATTTTCAAAGGCTACTACTGGTAAGCCGCATTCCATTGCTTCAAGGATTGGCATTCCATAGCCCTCTATAACTGATGAGTTTATAAAAATTGAAGAATTTAAATAATGTTTTAATACATCTTTAGTTGCAGGAGTCATTTTAATTGACTTTATTTCTAATTGAGTAATTAATTTTTCAAGAGATTCTTTTTCAATTCCACTACCAACAATTTCAAGCTCCCAATCTGGATGCTTCATAGATACTATTTCCCATGCTCTAATTAAATAATTCAGACCTTTTCTTTTTTTTAAGCTTGTTAAGGCAAGTACGGTTTTTGAATTATTGTTTATTTTTCTTTTTGTCTTAAAACTTACTGGATTTGGAATAAAAACGATTTTTTTCTTTATTTGAAGCCATGGATTAGGGAATATTACATCAGCTAATTTTCCTTTTAGACTTTTTCCATGATCCTCTTTTAAAACTTCAAGTAAATCTTTTTCTCCAGTATGATTAATTGAGTTATGACTATCATAGTTATCAATTAATGCAATGATTGAAGAGCAAACATTATTGATAAGTTGACTTTTATAATTATTATATAAAAATTTAAAATCACTATTACCACCATGAACAAAATAACAGAATTTGTTTGATCGGTCAATTAAGCCTAATTTTTTTAAAATAAATATGTAAGCTATAAAGTGAGACTTGTTAACTATGAATATTTCATTCTTTCTGTTTTTAAAAAAATGATAAATTTTAATTAAAAATTTAATTCTACCTTTCTTTCCAAATTTATCTAATCCCAATATGGTATGTGTAATATTTGAGTCAATTTCATAAAAAGGATCTTTACTATCATTTGAGACGAATTCAACCGCATACCCTTTCTTTACAAAATAGTTACCCCAGATAGACATCACTCTTGGAACACCCCCAATACCGACAGTAGAATTTAACATTACAATTTTTCTCATTTTTTTTCTTTAAATATTTTAATAATACTATCTAGCCAATTATCAATTGAAAATTTTTGTATTTGTTCAGATTCTAGAAATTTGTTAATATTTGATATGTAATTAATATATTCATCATTACTCATATTATGCATATAGTTGAATAAATCTTCTATTGACTTAAATTTTCTATAATCAATAAATGTATTTGATGGAATTAACTCATTTATATTAGGACAACCCCAATAAACTGGAACAGTATTTGCAAGAAATGAATCAAATATTTTCTCATCTAAATAATTATTTATTATTGAAGTATTCTGAAAGCATATTGAAAATTTATACATACTTTGTGTCTCAATTTTGTTTGAAACAGATCCTTTGTAGGAAACTCTTTTCTTTTTTAAAAAAAATGGTATGTAAAAATTTCTACTTAGAATCAAAAAACATTTTTTATCCCACCCGAATCCATAAAGATCAAAAAAGTTCTTTTGAAAAACTTCAAACCACTTTATAATTCTTAGTCTCTCAGAATATAACTCACCAGTCTTATTTGATTTAATATTTGAATTGATAAGACAGCAAAACTTTCTTTTTAATGGATTTTTAACATTAACTTTTTTACTTAAATTAACTTTAGCAGATGGAAAATAAAAATATCTTTTATTATCTACTATAGAAGTCTTCCATGTCAGGATTTTATCAAATTGAGAATGATAAGATTTGTTGTAATTCCTTTTTAAAATAACATCTGCCTCTCTTAATAAAACTATTTTAATTGTCTTACTTGTATTAACAATTTTACTTATTGAAATTTTTGGGATATCAAAGAATAGGCAATACTTTGGAACTACACCTTGTTTATTGTAGATGTCTAAGGTATGAACCTCAAAACCAACTTCTTTTAAACGTTTTATTAATATGTTATAAGGATTTGACTTAGGGTGTAATTTAATTATGTTATCACTATACATATTAATATCCTTATGTGCATATAAAGCAATTGTTTCTTTCAAATTATTTTTATTTAATTCTTAATTTGTTCAATAGTTTATTTGAAATTGTATGAATTAGATTTTTTAATAATAATCTCCAATTACTACTCAAATCAATAATCTCTTTTCGAATAATTTTTTTTAAAAATTTTTCATTTCTTCTAGCATCATCTGTATAGGTATAGTTATAGTTTTTTTCTTCTAGAAAATTATTAAGAATTTCAGCGCATATTTTGTCATCATAAATAAAATTTGGATCAAGACCATTAAAATCAATCTTTTCAGCGAGTTTCAAAAGTCTTGGAACATATTCATTTTTTACAAAATATTTTTGAAGTTTTATGTGATATAATAATGAAAAAAAATAATCATTATCAGATAAAACAGGTATCCCATTGTATAACTTTTTGTTATTTAGCATATCCCTAGCCCATAGTGGATCAAAGTACTTATCTCCAATGTATCTTATATCTAGAGGAACATTTTGATTATTAATATTTACAGTATATGCACATCTGCCGCCTTCTCTTTTTTTGGCTTTCATAACATCAACTAATAAGTCAATATCAGAACACAAAATATCAATATCCTCACCTTCTGAAAAAAGGAAGCTATCATTTAGATTTTCAAAATTTCTGATTATAAGCCAATCACACTTTTTGTTCAAGGAGTTATTTAAATCAGAAAACTTCTCCCATCTATCAGTCAACTTTAGATTGTTATCCATTTTTTCTTTGCTTTAAATATTCACCTAAATAACCTAGAAAGACCTTAATATCATCATGATCAATATCACCTATATTTGCAATTCTAAAAGTATTGTGCTCTTTAATTTTACCAGGATATATAGTTATATTATTTGTGTAAAGGAAATCATGCAGATCATTGAAATTTAATCCTGTGGGTATTTTAACAGCAGTAATAATTTTTGAATGGTCTTTTTCATCAACGATATGATCAAGGCCAAGCTTTTTAATCCCTTCAACTAAAACTTTCCATGATTTAGAATATCTTTTATATCTTTCATGAACCCCCTCTTTTTTTAATTCCTCTATAGCCTGATTTAATGCATAAACTGTTTGAACAGGGGGTGTAAATCTTGTCTGATTATTACTATCAAAATATTCAAATTGTTCTTTAAGGCTAAGATAATATGATAGCTGTCTTATTTCCTTTAAACTTTTTAAGCAGTTAAGATTAGCTATAACAAAACTAATACCAGCCATTCCCTGAATATTTTTGTTACTACTTGCAGCCAAATATGATATGTTAGATTTTTTCATATCTATAGGAATTGCTCCAAATGAACTCATTGCATCAACAATCATTTTTATTTTATACTTACTTGATATTTGACCAATTTTATCAATACTATTTAATAGACCAGTTGTTGTCTCATTATGAACTACTGCTAGATGAGAAATATCAGGATTTTCTTTAATTACAGTTTCTAAATTATTTAAATCAATTTTTGAAGTTTTTGAGCTTTTAAATTCAATATATTTAATATTATACCTGTTGGAGATTTTACACATTCTATCACCATATGCACCATTGTTAATTATTAACAACTTTTCTTTTTCAGGAATTACAGATGTTAAAATTGATTCTACAGCAGCGGTTCCACTACCTCCAAAAATTACTGTTGAATATTTACTCTTATTCCCAACAAATGATGTTAAATCCCCAGTAACCTTTCTTAACAACTCTCCAAACTCCTCCTCTCTTGGACAAATATCTGGAACAATTTGAGCTAGTTTAACAGTATTAGATGTTGTAGCTGGCCCAGGATTTAGTAATATATTTCTCTTAATCTTCATTCTTTAAGTAATGGATATATTTTGTTCTTTGCTCTATTTAAATGTTCAGTGGTGTCAATTTCACACCAATTAACATCAATTAATTTTTTTACATAAATTTCATTTTCTTTTGAAGCGCAAACTAACATTTCCTCATATTCATTTAATTTATTGGATTGATATTTAGTAGTTAAAAAATGAAATAAACTGATTGATATCTTACAAATTCCAATAAACTCGGAAGCTTCTTCATTAAATTGACTTTTATCTTTAGACATTTTCACAAGCAATGACTCATTATCCTCAACATACACCTCATCTCCTGAGTAAGTATAATCACTAGTGGATATTACATTATCTCTTTCATCGTTAATTAATTCCTCTAAAATTTTAATGTCATATAAAATATCAGACTCAAGTAATAGAAATGAATTATTTATGTGATCTTTTAATTTTAAAAATGAACCAAAACTTCCAGTTGTTTTATAATCCGAGTTATTTACAGTAAAAATATTTTCAAAATCTTCTGATAGATTTTCAAAAAATTCTTTTTTGTAGCCTGTAACTATAAATATATTCTCTATTCCAGACTTTTTTAAAAGTCTTATGCTTCTATGGATTAATGAATTACCATTAATCTCAATAAATCCTTTTGGAATATCTTTTGATATTTCAATTATTCTTTTACCAAGTCCAGCAGCAAGAATAACTGCATCAATCTTCGATTTATTCATCAAAATTTTTTTTAAATCTAGTTGAAATCTCTTCTGGAGTTAGGGTTGGTCTCCCTAGGTTTTCAATAGAGCCTTTTTTGATCTCTAAATGTAAAAATGTAAGTTCAGGGTTTTTCATCCATTCAGTTATAGATTTATCAAGATCTTTAATTGAATTCAACTTTATGTACTTCTTATAATTAGTATTTTTAGCCAACTCTATAAAATTTGTTTTTGATCCTGTAGTAAATTGCCCTCCAGTAGAATCATGTGAGCTATTATCTAAAAGTATATGAAGTAAGTTTGAAGGTGAATAAAACCCTATTGTTGACAAATTTCCGAGCCTCATTATTAGTGAGCCATCGCCGTCAATTGCTATCACATTCTTTTTTGAATTTAAAGCAACTCCAAATGAGAATGAGCTAAGACACCCCATGCTGCCAGTCATATAAAAATTATTTGGACTCTCAGATAGCTGAAATAATTCCCTACCAGTTTTACCAGTGGTTGCCACTAAAACAGTATTCTCATCTCCATAATTAGCAATTGCTTTAATTGCCATATCTCTAGTAATTTCTGAATTAGAATCATTTGATTTTTTGACTAGATTTAACTCTGAAAAAGTATTTTTTCTAATTATGAAGAAAAATGACTTTCCTTTTGATATATTTTCTTTAGCAATTAATACTTGTTTTTCTGCCTCTTCCTGGTCTTGTTTTAAAAATTCCCAATCGATCCCCATTAAGTCAAGTAAATCAAGAGTTATTTCTCCCATTAATTTGTGTTGAGGTTCATCTTTTTCTCCTTTTTCACCACGTAAACTTATAAATCCCAAAAGAGGAATTCCGTAATTTCCATTTAATGAAGTTAATGGTGAAACAGCATTCCCAAGGCCACTATTTTGCATTAATACTACAGGTTTTTTACCAGCGTAATATGCGCCTGAGCATGCAGCTACAGCATCACCTTCATTGGAACTCATTATAAAGCTTGAGTTATTTATTGCATAGTTTATTAAGTTAGTTTGATAGCTACATGGAACTCCAGCAAAAAAATTAAAACCTGCTTTAGTTAATATATTCCCAAAAGCCTTTGTGTTAATCATTATTTTGTTCCAGGTATTAAATTCAAAATATCTTTAACAGGCATACATTTAATTTCTGACTCAAAAGACCTGCCATTTTTTAGTATTTCTTCAGCAACTGAGGCCATAGAAGGATAGGCTGACCTTAGCATATGGTTTGCATAAATAACAATGTTTACGTTTAAAGCTTTAAACTCTTCAAATTTAATTTTGTTGAATGAGGTAGGAACAACAACTAGTATTGATTCACTATCTAATTTTCTAAATTTTTCAATAAATTCAAGAATTTCTTTTCCATCTTTCTTTCTTGAGTGAATCATAATTCCATCAGCTCCTGCATTTACATATTCTGTTGCTCTACAAATAGCATCATCCATTCCATTTTCTAAAATTAAGCTTTCAATCCTGGCAATTAAAATAAAATCATTTGTTCTTTGAGCTTTTTTGGCAACTTTTATTTTATGAGTAAAATTCCCAATAGTGTCTTGTTGTTGTTTTACTTCATTGCCAAATAAAGAATTTTTCTTTAACCCAACTTTATCCTCAATTATAATTGCACCAACACCGATCCTTTCAAGACTCTTTACAGTAAATTCAAGATGCTCAGGCTTACCTCCAGTATCACCATCAAAAATCATTGGCTTATTTGTGACATCAAAAATCTCATCTATAGATTTTAATCTACTTGATATGTCAACTGCTTCAATATCGGGTTTCCCTTTTGATGTTGAATCAGTCAATGAGCTTGACCAAAACCCATCAAACTCAATATGATCATCTTCTTTTTTTGTTTTTGCGTTTTCTACAATTAATGCGGAAATAGGATTATGAACTTCCATAATCCTAATTGTCTTTTTCAATCTAACCAAATGTCTAATTAATTCATGTCTAGAATAAGAACCGATATCATTTTTAATAGCTTGTTCCTTAAGTTTTATTGGGTTAACATCAATTGAATATGGTATCTCGATTAGTTCACCACCATTTTTATCCAAATAATTTAACACTTCTTTTCTATATACTTTTTGATTATTGTCAACCCAATCATCTCCATGTACTACATAATCGGGTTTAATCTTTTTTATAGTTGATAGATAACTAGCGCTATCTTGTTTAACTATATTTTTTATTCCTTTAACTGACTCAAGAACCTCTTTCCTTTTTTCGTAACTAAGTAGTGGAACATCTCCAAGTTCAGAGCATGCAGCCTCTGATAATAACCCAACAGTTATATCTCCCAGCTTTTTACCTTCATTTATTAATCTTGAGTGTCCAGCATGGAAAATATCAGCAATTAAACTTATATAAACAACCATAATTTTAAATTAATTTTCTTTATTTTCTTGAGAATGGAATAAAACAATATTATCTCTGTCTGAAATAAATTTTGAGGCCAAATAAAAGCTTACCTTCCTTTTAATTATTTTTTCAACTTTATCTTCTAATTGTGATATGTAGTCCATATTAAGATTTTTACCAATTAGAAAAATCTCAATCAGACCTGAGTCATTACCTTTTGCATAATCTCCAACAAGAATTATTTGTTTAACGTTACCCATTCTCTCCAGAACTTTTTCAACAATATCTTCTAACCCTAAATGTTTTAGAACTACTCTTTGTAAAACCTCAAATAGTGGATGATTAGTATTTGCTTTGTATTCGACTTTATTGTTAACCTTAACTTTTTTTAAATATCCTGCTCCTTGAAGATGGTTAAGTTCTTTTCTAATAGCATTTGTAGACTCTCCCATTTCTGTTGCTAGACCATTTAAATAGCCCCTATTAGCTTGTGAGATGAAAAACTTAATTAAAAGTCTAAGCCTTGTTTTAGATGTTATAAGCTCTCCTAACATAAAATGTATTTATCTAGTACCAAAAGTACTTAAAAAAAAGTAAATAATACGTTTATTTTAAATTTTATTTTTTTTTAAATCTAATACATCTCTTATTTTTTTTTTATCGGAAATTATTAAAAATATTGATTATCAATAACTTAGAATAATTACTGTTGAAAATATAATTATTTAAAAAATTGTAAATTTGTATTATATAATTTCTTTATAACACAATCTAAGAAGTCATAATTAAAATCAACAATTAACTCAAAATGAATATTTTTAAAGATAAAGTCTTATTAATTACTGGCGGAACAGGTTCTTTTGGGAATGCTGTTTTAAAAAAGTTTTTATCAACATCAATTAAGGAGATTAGAGTATTCTCTCGTGATGAAAAAAAACAAGATGAAATGAGAAGGCTCTATTCTTCTACCAAGCTAAAATTTTATATTGGAAATGTTAGAGACAGAGCAAGTGTTGAGAACGCAATGTTTGGTGTTGACTTTGTTTTTCATGCTGCTGCTCTCAAGCAAGTTCCTTCATGTGAATTTTATCCGATTGAGGCAGTAAAAACAAATATCTTAGGTACTGAAAATGTTTTGAATGAAGCAATTAAGCATAATGTTAAAAAAGTAATTTGTTTAAGTACAGATAAAGCAGTATACCCTATTAATGCAATGGGTGTTTCCAAAGCAATGATGGAGAAGGTTTTTGTAGCTAAATCAAGGGTAAGCAATAATACTATTATAGTAGGTACTAGATATGGTAATGTTATGGCATCTAGAGGATCAGTTATTCCTCTTTTTCATTCACAGTTGATGGAAGGTTCTGACTTGACTATTACAGATCCTAACATGACTAGGTTTATGATGACATTAGAAAATGCAGTTGATCTTGTAATTTATGCATTCAAAAATGGTAATTCTGGTGATATTTTTGTGCAGAAGTCCCCGTCAACTACTTTAAAAGAGCTTGCAGAAGCTATGATAAAAATTTATAATTCAAATGTGTCTATTAAGAAAATTGGTATTAGACATGGTGAAAAAATGCATGAAACATTATTGTCTAAAGAGGAAAGAATTACTTCAAAAGATTTAGGAAATTATTTCAAAATTCCAGCTGATAATAGAGATTTAAATTACGAAAAATATTTTTCTAGTGGTAAAAAGGACTCCAATGTAAATGACGAGTTTAATTCATTTAATACAAAGAGATTAAGTAAAAAAGATTTAATGGAGTTGCTATCATCAATTGGATATAAATAATGAAGATTTTAATTTTAGGAGCTGATGGAATGATTGGTCATAAATTAGCTCAAAATCTTGAAAAAGATTTTGAGTTAACTGTTACTTCTAGAAAAAAAATTTCTAAAAAGGATATAGGACTAAATAGTTCGTCCACTATAATAAACATTGATTTATATAGAGAAGATTCTAATAAATTACTAGACGCCTTAAAACCAGGAATAGTTATTAATTGTGCAGGAATTACCATTAGAAGAGGTGTTGAAAAAAACTTAGCTGAAACAAATTATATTAATTCTCATCTTCCACATGAGTTAGACTCATGGTCTCAAAGAAATGGAAAAAAGCTAATTCACTTTAGTACTGACTGTGTTTATGATGGACTTAAAGGTAATTATTTAGATCATGAGGCTCCAAATGCAACTGACATATATGGAAAATCAAAGGCAAAAGGTGAGATAAATAATTCCAATTCTTTAACAATCAGAACATCAATAATTGGTCGTGAGATATTTAATCACACTGAACTTTTTGAATGGCTATATTCTATGAGAAACAAAGAAATTAAGGGTTATACAAATGCTTTATATTCAGGTGTAACTAGCGTATGGATAAGCAAAATCATAAATAAATTGATATCAGATAATATTAATATTTCAGGCATATTAAACATATCATCAAATCCAATTTCAAAATTTGATTTATTAACTAAACTTTCTCATGCTTTTAACCTTAATATATCTATAAAGACAAATTCAAAGTTTAAGTCTAATAAAGTTTTAATTTCCAAAAAATTTACTGAAATTACAGGAATTAAAACACCAGATTGGGATGATTTAATATTGGAATTTAAAAAAGATAGTTTAGGATATAAGAATCTTTATAAAAATTAAATATTATGAAAACTAAAGTAATGACAATTGTAGGAACAAGGCCTGAAATTATAAAGTTAAGTCGAGTTATACATGAGCTTGACAAGTTTACAGATCATATTTTAGTTCATACCGGACAAAACTATGACTATGAGTTAAACGAGATTTTTTTTAAGGATTTAGAGATTAAAAGACCAAACCATTTTCTAGATACTGTAGGAAAAGATACAGCTGAAACTATTTCAAATATAATTCACAAATCAGATAAAATTATTGAAATAGAAAAACCAGATGCCATACTTCTTTATGGAGATACAAATTCTTGCTTAGCTGTTATTTCAGCAAAAAGAAAACAAGTGCCAATCTTTCACATGGAAGCAGGTAACCGTTGTTTTGATCAAAGAGTTCCAGAAGAAATTAATAGAAAAATTGTAGATCATTTAAGTGATATAAATATGCCTTTAACTGAACACGCTAGAAATTATTTGATATCAGAAGGAATTGATCCTAATACGATTATTAAAACTGGGTCTTGCATGAAAGAAATCCTTGATTTCTACTCTTCTAAAATAAAAAAAAGTAATATTCACAGTAGACTTAACTTAAAGTCAAAAAAATACTTTTTAGTTTCAGCCCATAGAGAAGAAAATGTTGATTATAAAGAAAACTTGGTTTCTCTTCTATTATCTTTAAATAAGATAGCAGATGAATATAAGCTTCCAGTTATTGTATCAACACACCCTAGAACAAAGGATAGAATTGCTAGTATGAAAAACAAAATTAAAACTCATAAATTAGTTAATTTTATAAAGCCTTTAGGATTTTTTGATTACGTAAAACTTCAGCAAGATGCATTTTGTGTGGTATCAGATAGTGGAACTATAACCGAAGAATCTTCTATACTAAAATTTCCAGCCATAATGATAAGACAAGCACATGAGAGACCAGAGGGTATGGATGAAGGTACCTTAATAATGTCTGGACTTAATGATAAAAGAATTATAGAGTCTATTAATGTATTAACTGAGCAATATGCAAAAAAAGTAATACCAAAAATAGTTGAAGATTATAACGTCGATAATGTGTCTCAAAAAGTTGTTAAGATAATTCTCTCATATATAGATTTCATTAACAGGACGGTATGGAAAAAAGACTCTTTTTCAAAAGAAATTTAAATTTTTAAAATTGAGAATACTTGTAATATCTCAATATTTTTATCCTGAGAACTTTAGGATTAATGATTTATGTCTTGGTTTACAAGAAAAAGGTAATAAAGTGACAGTTTTAACTTCTAAACCAAATTATCCAAAAGGATTTTTTTTCGAGGGGTATACTTTTTTTAATAAATCAATTGACAACTACAACGGAATTAAAATTTATCGTTCACCGATTATCCCTAGAGGAAATGGATCTGGTTTTAGATTATTCATAAATTATATTTCATTTGTAATTTTTGGTATGTTAAGACTTTTATCAATTAGAGAAAAGTTTGATAAAATATTTGTATACGCACCTTCACCAATTACTGTTGGTTATTTAGGAGCTTTTGCTTCTATTAGATTTAAAGCAAAGTCATATTTATGGGTACATGACCTATGGCCTGAGTCAGTAAAGGATGCTGGAGGAATAAATAATAATTTTATTCTTTTTTTAGTTGACATAATGACTAGGTCAATATATAGCCTATATAAAACAATTTTAGTTCAGTCTCCATATTTTAAAGACTATTTAATTGAACAATCAGTCAATAAAAATAAAATAATATACTATCCATATTATGCAGAAGATTTCTATAAAATTGTTCCAGAAAAAGAGGAAATAAGAGCTTTATTTAGTGACAAATTAAATTTTGTTTTTGCAGGAAATATAGGAGTTGCACAGAGTTTCGATACAATTATAGATGCAGCTGATATTCTTAAAAAGAAATCTATAGAATTTTGTTTTATAATAATTGGAGATGGACGAGATAAAAAAAGAGTTAAAGAAAAAATTAAAGAATATTCACTGCAAGAGAATTTCAAATTTTTAGGTACATACCCACCCGAAAAAATGTCTAATTTTTTTGTATGTGCTGATGCACTTATTGTTTCTCTCAGGGATACTAAAATTTTCTCTATGACTATTCCTGGTAAACTCCAATCCTATTTGGCATGCGGAAAACCAATTATCGCATCTCTCGATGGTATCGGTGCAAAAATCATAAGAGAGTCAAATTCGGGAATAGTATCCAAAGCAGAAGATCCTAATTCGCTTGCAAATTCTATTATTAAATTTATAAAATTAAGTGATGAACAAAAGAAAGAGTTAGGACTTAATGCAAGAAAATATTTTGAAAAAGAATTCCAAAGAATAAAACTAATAAATAAATTAATTGATATTTTTGAAAAATGAAGAAAATCTTGGTAACCGGTGGAGTAGGGTTTATAGGGTCAAACTTAATAAAGGTTCTAAAAAAATTAGATAATGATGTTTATTCATTAGATAATTATTCTTCTGGCAATAAAAATAATGAAATACCAGGAGTAACATACATTAATGAGGATATTACAAAAATAGATAGTATAGATTCTGACTTTGATCTATGTTTCCATCTTGCAGCTCAGTCAAGAGTTCAACCATCATTCGATAATCCTGAAGAATCATTTAGAGTAAATGTCCATGGAACATCTAAGGTAATGGAATGGGCAAAAAATAATAATATTAAAGTTATTTATGCAGGCTCATCATCTAAACATCATAATCCATCTGACTCTCCTTATGCTATGTATAAATTATTAGGTGAAGAAGTATGTAAGTTATACAGAAAATCATTTAGAGTAAATGTTGAAATTGCAAGATTCTATAATGTTTATGGACCTGGAGAAAATGTCGATGAAAAATATGGAAATGTTATTGGAATATGGAGAGCAAAAATTGCTAAAGGTGAACCTCTACCTATTGTTGGTGACGGAAAACAAAAAAGAGATTTTATACATGTATTTGATATAGTTGAAGGGCTAGAAAAAATTGCTTTTTCTGACTTTCATCACAAAGATGCATGGGAACTTGGAACTGGAGTTAATTATAGTGTAAATAATGTCTATGAATTTTTTAAAAAGAGATTTAATGTAAACTCTGTAAATCTTCCAGATCAGCCTGGAAATTACAGAAAAACTTTAAGAGAAAATGACGATACTTTAAAGTTGTTAAATTGGACACCAAAGGATAGATTAGAGGAACATATAAATAATATAAAAATATGAAAAGAGTACTTATTACTGGAGGTGCAGGCTTTATAGCACATCACTTAATATATTTTTTACTAAATAAAACTAATTGGGAAATTATATCTCTTGACAGACTTGACTATAGTGGGAATCTTAATAGACTTGACAATATTTTGTCAAAACTTAAAAATGATCAAAAGTCTAGGATTAAAATAGTTTATCATGATTTAAAGTCTGAAATTAACCCATGGATCAAAAAAGAAATTGGTAAAATAGATATTATACTCCATTTGGCTGCTGGTTCTCACGTAGATAGAAGCATTGATTATCCAATGGAATTTGTTATGGATAATGTAGTTGGAACTGCAAATATTCTTGAATATGCTCGTTTTATAAATAACAGCGAAGGTCTTGAAAGATTTATTTATTTTAGTACAGATGAGATTTTTGGCCCTGCACCTAAGGGTGTAGATTATAATGAGAATGACAGGTATAATTCAACGAATCCATATAGTGCAACAAAAGCTGGAGGTGAAGAATTAGCTGTTGCATATCAGAATACATATAATCTTCCAGTTTATATAACACATACTATGAATGTTTTTGGAGAAAGACAACATCCAGAAAAGTTTATTCCAATGTGTATTAAAAAAATTAGAGATGGGGAAATAATTACCATTCATTCTGATAAAACAAAAACAATTCCAGGAACTCGTCACTATATTCATGCAGAAGATGTGGCTGAGGCAATTTACTTTTTACTTACAAAAGATATAAAACATGAAGTAGATTTTGGGGGTGCTAAATGTCCAAAGTTTAATATTGTTGGCGCAGAAGAAGTTAATAATTTAGAACTTGCTCAAATAATTGCTGACTCTCAAGGAAAAGAATTAAAGTTTGAGATGGTAGACTTTCATTCCTCTAGGCCTGGTCATGATTTAAGATATTCTCTATCTGGTAATAAAATGAAAAAATTAGGATGGACACCATCTATTAAATTAACACAAAGGATAAAACAGGTTGTAGAATGGTCATTAAAGAATGAAAACTGGATTGAACTATAAAGCCTAATAAATATTGTATATTTTAATAATTAGTTTAATTTTGCAATTCAAAAATTAATAATGTACGCAGTAGTTGAAATACAAGGAAGCCAATTCAAAGTTGAAAAAGACCAAAAACTTTTTGTAAACAGAATTGATGCAAAAGAAGGTTCAAAAA
>Ga0315315_10000663_pt1 | contig 29676 bp, 19 predicted proteins | sample M140m3416metaG_FD_203699 | JGI IMG/M metagenome (GOLD analysis project Ga0315315, IMG submission 203699) | Ammonia-oxidizing marine archaeal communities from Monterey Bay, California, United States - M1 40m 3416 | ecosystem: Environmental > Aquatic > Marine > Intertidal zone | place: USA... | reverse complement strand
AATGACACTAGTTTTTTAACTGGTCCATATTCCGTTCTAACCAATTGTCTGCCAATAAGTTCACCTTACTTTCAAAATTTTGATGCTACATCTGCTCCTAATTTTGATCAATGTTGGAGTTCATTAAATAATACTGGTGTTTCTTTTGCAAATGTTCAGGCTAATGACAATAATTTTAACCCTATTAGATCATTACCAAATTCCATTCAGTTTAGTAACTCCTCTGGAACAAGTGGGGAATTGTTTTTTGTTAGTCCCATGATTTCAGATTTAGACTCCACTAAAAGAATTAGATTTCATTTAAATAGCAACTCTTCAAGTGCTGACTTAATTGTTGGAACAATGAGCGACCAAAGTGATCCTACAACCTTTACACTTTACCAAACTGTTGCCAACTCATCCTTCAATAATGGATGGCAAGAAATTATTGTGAGCTTTAATAATTACACTGGAACTGATAAGTATATTGTTCTAGGTCATGGTTTAAATAGCACTTATAGTTCTATTTTTCTTGATGACTTTCATTATGAAGACATTCCTTCGTGTGTAAAACCTTCTGCATTAACTGCTTCTAATATTACAGCAAATAATGCAGATTTTTCATGGACCCCAGGTGGATCTGAACCATTATGGGAAATTCAATGGGGGAACTCTGGGTTTACTTTAGGAAATGGAATTTATGATACTACTTCTTTAACTACTTATAGTTTAACAACATTAAGCGCATCAATGGGCTATGATTTTTACATAAGAAGTATCTGTAGTCCTGGAGATACTAGCTATTGGAATGGACCAGTTACTTTTAACACTCTTATTCAAGGACCTATTGGAATAACTTGTACATCAGGTGGAAATGCAGGTTTAATATATTTGGATGATTTAGAATCCCAAGGGGCATGGACTGGAAACTTTGGATCTGGGAACACTTTAGGTCAGTGGAATGTCAACAGTGGAAGTACTGGTTCCACGGGAACAGGTCCTAATGTTGCTCATAGTGGAAGTAACTATTTTTATTACGAGACAAGTGGATCAAACCCTACTTCTGGAAGTATAGTGTCCCCACTAATTGACTTAAGCACAGCTACTGACGATGCTGAACTTTCATTTTGGATACATGCATATGGCGCAGAAATAGGAACACTTAATTTAGCTATTGGAACTAACCCTACAGGTCCTTTTACTACAGTCTTTTCTAATTCGGGTCAACTTCAAACTAGCAACGCGGCTCCTTATCAAAATGTTGGGGTAAATCTTGCAAGTTATATAGGACAGCAAATTTACTTAGAATTCTCCTACACAAGTGGAAACTCCTACACTGGTGATGTTGCAATTGATTTAATTGAAGTAAATTCGTGTATCTCTTGCCCAAGTCCATTACCATCTTCTTTATCTGTAAACAGTATTTCTGCAGATAGTGTGAATCTAAGTTGGCAAGGAGCTCCAAATCAAAATAGTTGGCTAGTATATTTAATCCCTGACACTAGTACTTTAGCTAATACATCACCTATTTTGGTAACCAATGATACAGTAAACTTAGCAGTAAATCCAAACCTCAATTACAACTTTTATGTAAATGGAATTTGCTCTGCTGGAGACACAAGTATTTTAGCTGGCCCTGTGTCTTTTAGCACTCCTTGCGTAAGTTTTAGTTCATTCCCTTTTAGCGAAGACTTTAGCATTTGGCCTCCAAATTGTTGGGATCTTTCTGGCGGGACTCAAAGTTGTGTACATTACAATAATTCATCTGCAGAGGCAAGTTTTTGGAGCTGGCAATCTGGTAATTATGCTTACATGACCTCTCCAGTATTTGATGTCTCTAACATGGTGAGTCCTGAACTATTATTTGATTGGTCTCACCAGTACAATAGCTTTTATCCTAACGATGCACTAGAAGTTTTAGTATCCAATGACGGTGGAATAACTTGGACTCAAATTTGGTATAAAACTACAACTGATTTAGAATCAAATGATGGTGCTACAACCAGTTCCCCTGGATCATTTGTTTCATCAGGAAGATTAAGCTTATCTCCATATGGAACATCCTTGCAGATTAGATTTAATTTTGCTTCCGGATATGGTCCCGATTGCTTTATAGATAATGTTGAGATAAAAGAAGCTCCACAGAATGATATTGGTATTGTTCTTGCCAATTTACCTAGTGCATCTACCGGATGTGAAGTTGATAGCTCTGTAGTTACTGCTACTATTTTCAACTTTGGTTACTTACCTCAGTCTGGGTTTGCCATTCAGTATACTCTTAATGGAACTCCTTTTGTGGAAACGGTTTTTGACACCTTACAACCCGGAGATTCTTTACTATATACATTTACTCTTCCCGTTGATTTGACCCAAGATGGAACGTATAGTTTTGACTTTACTACCAACCTTCCTAATGACGACGACACAAGTAACGATGCATTTGGATCTACTCTTACTTTTCAAAACTACTACACTCCTTTTGCCCCTACTGTTACGGATGACACTGTTTGTCTAGATGTATTTAATCCAAATGGACAGTCTGCTACCCTTACAGCATCTGGGCCTTCTAGTGTGGATTTTGATTGGTTTGATGCTGCTGGTACTATGATTGGTTCCGGGGATACTCTCTTCACTGATACTATTAGCACTACAACAAGTTATTTTGCCGCTTACAAAGAATTAGCACCTGGCAATATGGGAGCTACCAATAATACTTTTGGCGGTGGTGGATATTATAACTTCTTTACAGAAGGACTTATGTTTGATGTCTATAATGACTTGACTATTGATTCAGTCACTATTTATCCATCAGATACTGGAACTGTTGGAATTATTATTCAAAGTATTTTAGGTAGTACACTCTTTAATGGAACTTACACGATAACAGCGCCTGTAAATACAATTAGTGGCCATAAAGTGCCAATTGGAGTTAATATACCAGCTGGACTCGGATATGGAATGTATATTTCTTCCATTAGTCCAGGTACATTATCCTTATATAGAAATACAACCAATGCCTCCTACCCATACGATTATGGAAATGTAGCATCCATCACTCAAGCATCCAATGGATCTACAGTCTTTTACTACTTTTTCTATAATTGGGATATATCCACAATAAGTTGTTATAGTGAAATGCAAGAAGCTGTGGCATATGTAGATCCTTGTTTATATGTTAAAGAAAATAATCTTGGAGAATTTAATATATCTCCAAATCCTAATAATGGTTCTTTTGAAATTTACATGACGAATATCAATGCTAAAACAGAGATTGAAATATTAGATCTAAACGGAAAAATAATTTATGAAAACACGTACTCTAACAAAAATCAAAATATTAATATCGAAAATATTAGTAGAGGTGTTTACATCATAAAAGCAAATCAAAATGGATATATTAAAACTAAAAAATTAATCATAAAATAAAACTGAATCAATGAAAAAAATTCTTCTAATTGCAATGTCATTAGTTTTCTTTGGAGAACTTTATAGTCAGTACTGCTCAAATGGTGGTCCTAGTAGTACTTTTGATTCTAATGTTGAAAGTGTTTTTATTACAGGTGAAAATAATACTTCGATAAGTTATACTGGTTGTCCTGGTATAACTGGATTAGAGAATCAGTCTACTTTAATTGTAGACCTTTTAGCTGACTCAACCTATACTTTAGATGTTCAATTTGGCACTTGTGGCGGGAATTACAATGGCGCTGGTGAAGTTTGGATTGATTGGAATCAAAATACAATTTTTGAATCTACAGAATCTATTGGTACTTGGACTGGAATTCCTCCAACCTCTCTTTCTAATTTCACCTTTACTGTTCCATCAATTGCTTTTACAGGCATAACTGGGATTAGAGTTATGCAATACGAATCTGGTTCTTTGCCTCTAGACCCTTGTGCTTCCTTTACTTGGGGTTCGGTAGTAGATTTTTCAGCAAACATCTCTGGTGGATATACTCCAAGCTGCCCCGCTCCACCTTTACAGTTTATGACAGCTATAAATATAACTGCAAATGATGCTACACTTCAGTGGGTTGCAGCAGGATCAGAGACTGAATGGATAGTTGAACATGGTCTGGGGGGGTTTACTCAAGGAAGTGGAACCTCATCGTTAGAGTTGTCAACCAATGCTTTTATAACTGGCTTATCTCCAATAACAACTTATGACTTTTATGTTCAAGGAATTTGTGGTCCTGGAGATACTAGTCTATGGTCTGGACCTTTTTCTTTTATAACTCCTTGTGCTGCTTTAACACCACCACAATTAGAGGATTTTTCTAGTGGATTTCCACCTAATACATGTTGGGAAGTGGCTGGGGATGGAGATCCTGGAACAGGGCCTACTAGTTTAGGTTTTAGTAATTGGAACCAAGATGGTTTTGGAAATATTGGAACTTCTGGTGCTGTTGGTATTAACCTTTATTCTACTGGAAAAAATGAATGGATATTAACTCCACAATATGACTTGACTTCTGGTGGTCCATTTCAAATTGAATTAGATTTCGGGGTGTTTACTTGGCCAACTACTAGCCCAGGAACATTAGGGTCAGATGACAGAGTAGAAATTTTAATTTCTAGAGATGGTGGTGGTTCATGGTCAGGATTAGCAAATTACAATAACAATTACGTAACTGGACCAAATGGAAATCATGAAATTATTCCACTTCCAAGTGACACAGGAATTGTTCAATTTGCAATTTGGGCTTCTGAAGGGACTGTAAATGACCCAGAGGACAACGATGTGATGATTGATAATTTTGCAGTTAATCCAATACCAGATTGTCCTCAACCTCAATATATAACTTCATTTGATATTACTTCAGACAGCGCCTCCTTAACTTGGGCAACATTTGGGTCAGATTCCATATGGATGGTCTATTTAACTCCTTCAGGTGTGTCTCCAGATACAAGCTATCTTACAATTGTTAATAACGATACAGTTACTTTTTCTGGACTTAACTCAAACACATTTTATGATTTTTATGTAAAAAGCATATGTTCAGGGAATGACACTAGTTTTTTAACTGGTCCATATTCCGTTCTAACCAATTGTCTGCCAATAAGTTCACCTTACTTTCAAAATTTTGATGCTACATCTGCTCCTAATTTAGACCAATGTTGGAGTGTAATTTCTACTGGAGCATCCTACATTCAAGCTGACAATAGCGCTTTTAATCCTCAAAGATCTGGTCCTAACTCAGTAGCATTTTATAACTCGAGTGTTACTAGTGGAGATTTAATTTTAATTAGTCCATTTATATCAGATTTAGACTCCAATAAAAGAATTAGATTTTTCTTGCAAAATGAAGGCAGCACAGCTTATACATCAGACTTAATCGTAGGAACTATAACAGACCCTAATGACCCAACAACATTTACTCCTTATTCTACTATCTTGAATAGTACCTTTAACAGTACAAATTGGGAGCAAATCATAGTAAGTTTTAATAACTATAATGGAACTGATAAGTATATTGCATTAAGACACGGTTTAAATAGCACTTTTGACTATATATGGTTAGATGATTTTTATTATGAAGACATTCCTTCATGTGTCGCTCCTACTAATTTAGCAGCATCTAATATTACAGGTGGAAGTGCTGATTTCTCATGGATCCCTGGTAATAACGAGACTCTTTGGAATATTCAATGGGGAAACGCAGGTTTTGCATTGGGATCTGGGACGATAGACTCAGTAAGCTCTACTAGCTATTCTCTTACTGGGCTAAGTCCTTCAAGTGCTTACTCATTCTATGTACAAGCTATTTGTGCTAGTAACAACTCTAGCTATTGGACAGGTCCGCTAAACATTAACACTCTTATTCAAGGACCTATTGGAATAACTTGTACATCAGGTGGAAATGCAGGTTTAATATATTTGGATGATTTAGAATCCCAAGGGGCATGGACTGGAAACTTTGGATCTGGGAACACTTTAGGTCAGTGGAATGTCAACAGTGGAAGTACTGGTTCCACGGGAACAGGTCCTAATGTTGCTCATAGTGGAAGTAACTATTTTTATTACGAGACAAGTGGATCAAACCCTACTTCTGGAAGTATAGTGTCCCCACTAATTGACTTAAGCACAGCTACTGACGATGCTGAACTTTCATTTTGGATACATGCATATGGCGCAGAAATAGGAACACTTAATTTAGCTATTGGAACTAACCCTACAGGTCCTTTTACTACAGTCTTTTCTAATTCGGGTCAACTTCAAACTAGCAACGCGGCTCCTTATCAAAATGTTGGGGTAAATCTTGCAAGTTATATAGGACAGCAAATTTACTTAGAATTCTCCTACACAAGTGGAAACTCCTACACTGGTGATGTTGCAATTGATTTAATTGAAGTAAATTCGTGTATCTCTTGCCCAAGTCCATTACCATCTTCTTTATCTGTAAACAGTATTTCTGCAGATAGTGTGAATCTAAGTTGGCAAGGAGCTCCAAATCAAAATAGTTGGCTAGTATATTTAATCCCTGACACTAGTACTTTAGCTAATACATCACCTATTTTGGTAACCAATGATACAGTAAACTTAGCAGTAAATCCAAACCTCAATTACAACTTTTATGTAAATGGAATTTGCTCTGCTGGAGACACAAGTATTTTAGCTGGCCCTGTGTCTTTTAGCACTCCTTGCGTAAGTTTTAGTTCATTCCCTTTTAGCGAAGACTTTAGCATTTGGCCTCCAAATTGTTGGGATCTTTCTGGCGGGACTCAAAGTTGTGTACATTACAATAATTCATCTGCAGAGGCAAGTTTTTGGAGCTGGCAATCTGGTAATTATGCTTACATGACCTCTCCAGTATTTGATGTCTCTAACATGGTGAGTCCTGAACTATTATTTGATTGGTCTCACCAGTACAATAGCTTTTATCCTAACGATGCACTAGAAGTTTTAGTATCCAATGACGGTGGAATAACTTGGACTCAAATTTGGTATAAAACTACAACTGATTTAGAATCAAATGATGGTGCTACAACCAGTTCCCCTGGATCATTTGTTTCATCAGGAAGATTAAGCTTATCTCCATATGGAACATCCTTGCAGATTAGATTTAATTTTGCTTCCGGATATGGTCCCGATTGCTTTATAGATAATGTTGAGATAAAAGAAGCTCCACAGAATGATATTGGTATTGTTCTTGCCAATTTACCTAGTGCATCTACCGGATGTGAAGTTGATAGCTCTGTAGTTACTGCTACTATTTTCAACTTTGGTTACTTACCTCAGTCTGGGTTTGCCATTCAGTATACTCTTAATGGAACTCCTTTTGTGGAAACGGTTTTTGACACCTTACAACCCGGAGATTCTTTACTATATACATTTACTCTTCCCGTTGATTTGACCCAAGATGGAACGTATAGTTTTGACTTTACTACCAACCTTCCTAATGACGACGACACAAGTAACGATGCATTTGGATCTACTCTTACTTTTCAAAACTACTACACTCCTTTTGCCCCTACTGTTACGGATGACACTGTTTGTCTAGATGTATTTAATCCAAATGGACAGTCTGCTACCCTTACAGCATCTGGGCCTTCTAGTGTGGATTTTGATTGGTTTGATGCTGCTGGTACTATGATTGGTTCCGGGGATACTCTCTTCACTGATACTATTAGCACTACAACAAGTTATTTTGCCGCTTACAAAGAATTAGCACCTGGCAATATGGGAGCTACCAATAATACTTTTGGCGGTGGTGGATATTATAACTTCTTTACAGAAGGACTTATGTTTGATGTCTATAATGACTTGACTATTGATTCAGTCACTATTTATCCATCAGATACTGGAACTGTTGGAATTATTATTCAAAGTATTTTAGGTAGTACACTCTTTAATGGAACTTACACGATAACAGCGCCTGTAAATACAATTAGTGGCCATAAAGTGCCAATTGGAGTTAATATACCAGCTGGACTCGGATATGGAATGTATATTTCTTCCATTAGTCCAGGTACATTATCCTTATATAGAAATACAACCAATGCCTCCTACCCATACGATTATGGAAATGTAGCATCCATCACTCAAGCATCCAATGGATCTACAGTCTTTTACTACTTTTTCTATAATTGGGATATATCCACAATAAGTTGTTATAGTGAAATGCAAGAAGCTGTGGCATATGTAGATCCTTGTTTATATGTTAAAGAAAATAATCTTGGAGAATTTAATATATCTCCAAATCCTAATAATGGTTCTTTTGAAATTTACATGACGAATATCAATGCTAAAACAGAGATTGAAATATTAGATCTAAACGGAAAAATAATTTATGAAAACACGTACTCTAACAAAAATCAAAATATTAATATCGAAAATATTAGTAGAGGTGTTTACATCGTAAAAGCAAATCAAAATGGATATATTAAAACTAAAAAATTGATGATTAACTAGTTTTAGATATATTATTAACGGAGAAAATGATTAGAACTTTTCTCCGCTTTAATTGTTGTTTCATTACCATGTCCACAATAAACTAAAGTTTCATCTGGTAACTGAAAAATTTCATTTTTAATAGAATTTATGAGTTGCTGGTGATTTCCACCTGGAAGATCGGTTCTACCAATACTTTGCTCGAACAAACAGTCTCCATTAATTAAGAAATTATTCTCTTTATTATAAAAGGCAACATGTCCTGGGGAATGTCCTGGGACAAATAATATTTTAAATATTATCCCACCAATATTTATTTCCCTACTTAAATCAAAAAATTTAGGTGTGGGATTGGGACTAAATGTTATAGGAATTCCATAGACCTCACAAACTTTTTCATAGGATTGATAGGTTAATAAATCTTCTTTATTAATCCATAAATCTAAATTATATTTCCTTGCTAAATAAGCTGTTCCGAACATGTGATCTAAATGGCTATGAGTATGTAGTATGGATTTTAAATTTAAATTATTTTTTAAAATATAGCTGTCTAATTTATCTTGTTCTGCTTTATAATAGCATCCAGGGTCAATAATTACAGAATTATTTAATTCGTCTGTTACAACGTAGGTGTTTTCTGAGAAGGGATTGAAAGTGAATTTTTTTACTTTGAGCATTTTTAAGATTTAAAAACAAAATTAAAATATGGCATGAAATTAGCTATCTTTGAAATGGAAAAAATTGAGAAAAGTTATAGTCATATTAATAATAATTAGTAGTAATTCTGTTTTTTCACAGTATTATTCAGGGTCTAATATTCCATTTGGTCAAAACAGGGTTCAGTACAACTCATTTTTTTGGCAATCTTTTGAGTTTGAAAGGTCTAAAGTATATTTTTCTCAAGGCGGTAGAGAACATGCAAAATTTGCAGCAAAGACGGCCTATGAATACCAAAAAAAATTAGAAAAATTTATAGATTTTTCAATTGAGGAAAAAATTCATCTGATAATTTACAATAGTCAAAGTAAATTCAGACAGAGCAACATTGGTCTAAATAATGAGATTTCTTCTAATATTGGTGGAACTTCTAATATTGAAGGTCAAAAAATATTTTTGTACTTCAATGGAAATCATGTAGATTTTAAAAATCAAATTAAACGTGGTGTTGCAGAAATATTAGTTAATAAAATACTTTATGGGACTGATTGGAAGCAGACTGTTAAAAACACCACATTTATTAACTTGCCTTCTTGGTTTAAAGAAGGCTTAGTTGATTATTTTTCTCAAGATTGGAACACAAATTTAGATTCTGAACTAAAAGATTTAATTCTAAGTGGAAAAACTAAAAATTTTCAATCACTAAGCAATCTTGAATCTAGATTATATGGACATGGGTTATGGAGATACATAGACATAGTTTTTGGGAAAAATATGATTCCAAATTTAATGTATATGATGAAGGTTAGTAAAAGTATAGAAAGTGGTTTTATTTATGTCTTAGGGGTTTCTTCAGAAATGATTCAAAAAGATTTCTTAGACCATTTTAAAATTCAGTATTCAAATGATGTCGTTAATTGTATTGCACCAAATGAAAATAAATTAAATATAAAAACAAAAAAAAACAGAACTATAAGACAATTAAGAATTAGTTCTGATGGTACAAAAATTGCTTTTTCAGAGCATTACCTTGGACAATATAAAGTCAAAATATTTGATATTAAAGAAAATAAAACACAAACAATAATTAAAGGTGATTATAAACTAAGTAGAATTCCAGACTTATCTTATCCTATTTTAGACTGGCACCCTAGTGATAAAGTTTTAGCAATATTTGAAGAGAAAAAAGGAGGTGTCACTTTAAATCTTTATAATGTTAAAAATAAAAAAAAGAATATAAAATATTTATTGGGATTAGAGAAAATATTGAGTTCTTCTTATAACAAAAAAGGAACAAAAATGGTATTGTCTGCTGTTAAAGACAGCTATTCTGACATCTTTGAATACACTATTTTAGGAAATAGCTATAATCGGTTGACCAATGATATTTTTGATGATTTGGATGCAAAATATATACCAAGATCCGATCAAATAATTTTTAGTTCAAATAGGCCTTTTAATGACACAAAGTCTAATTTATTTAAAAATAACTTTGATTTATTTAAAATAAGCAGTATTACTAAAAAAATTATTCAATTAACAAATACGGAAGATTTTAACGAAATACAACCTCAGCCAAACACTAAAAACAACTATAATTTTTTAAGTGATGAAAATGGCATATTTAATCATTTTCAAACAATAGTAGATAGTACTATAAGTCATATTGACACTATGATTCACTACCGTTACATAAGTAGTACCCATCAATTATCTCACCTTAGCAGAAATTCTTTAGAGATTGATTTTAGTTCTAAAAATTCTCTGTATAGTTTGTTGTATCGTAGAAATAACAGTTATGAATTATACTTAGGCGACAAAAAAAATTGTACCATGTTTGAAAATAAGTCTTCAAATACTTACTTCAAAAGCATAAATACCAAAATTGTTAGTTCAGAAGTCGATACTGTATCTTTTAAAGAGGAAGAAAAAGTTGATATCTATAATTATAGATTTGAGGATGAAAAAAAACAACTTATAGAATCAAAGGATTTAAAAGAATCTGAAATTATAAAAGACCATAATATAAAGTTACCTACTCAAAAAATTTACAATTTAAATTTTACAATTGGTGAATTTATAATGCAATTAAATCCAACATTTAATAATCAAGCTTATCAAAGATATAGTAGTTCGGGATTCAAAAATGCAGGGTTTGATGGCTTTACACTAGTTCAAGCAAAAGATGTTTTCGAAGATTATAAAATAAGTGGAGGGTTAAAAGGCCCTGTTCAACTAAATAACATTGGTTTAATTGCCATTTATGAAAACTTAAAAAACAGAATTGATCAAAGAACTCAAGTATCTAGACAATCATTTGAAGATATATTTAGCGACGACATTATAAAAAAAACTGTTGTTAGCGATATAAAACATCAGTTCTCTTTTCCTTTTAGCGAAGTAAGCAGTCTAAGAATAACTACTAATTTAAGATTTGATAAAGTAACTACTTTAAGTAATTCTCCAACAACCTTAAAAACACCAAATGATAATTTTATACTTCTTGGAGGTCTTCTAGAATATGTATTTGACATTACAAGACCAATATCCTTAAATATTAATAATGGTTTTAAATTCAAAACTTGGGTGGAAGGATACAATGAATTATTAAATCCAAATACAGATTTTTTTGTTTTAGGATTCGACCTGAGAAATTATCAAAAAATTCATAGAAATATTGTTTTTGCATCAAGAATAGCTGCAAGTACATCTTTAGGTTCTCAAAGACTTTTATACTACTTAGGTGGGGTTGACGGATATCTTTGGGCTAACTTTGACCAAACTATACTTCCAGATCCTAATATTAATTTTCAATTCCAAACAATTGCTTCCCCAATAAGAGGGTTTTACCAAAATGCTAGAAATGGAAATTCATTTATAGTCATAAGTAATGAACTAAGGGTGCCACTATTTAGCTACTTTTCAAAAAAACCTTTAAGCTCTGACTTTTTAGAAAATTTTATGGTAATTGGTTTTGGAGATATTGGATCTGCATGGACTGGTAAAACGCCTTATTCAATAGAGAATTCATTTAATAGCTCTATTATTAATGGGCACAATTACTCAATAAATATTAAAAGTCAAAAAGAACCTATAATTTATAGCTATGGTTTTGGGTTAAGGTCTAGAGTATTTGGATATTATATAAGATTAGATTGGGGATATGGTGTTGATGATAAAATTCTAATGCCGTCAATTAAACAACTATCTTTATCTTTAGATTTTTAATAAAGATATGGATATAACAACATTTATTACTTTATCACTAATTGGTCTAACAGCTGGTATTGCAAGTGGATATATTGGTATTGGTGGAGGTATTATAATAATTCCTGCATTAATATATTTTTTAAAACTAGATCAGTATCAAGCTCAAGGTGTCTCGCTTGCATTAATGTTGCCGCCAATAGGGGTGTTGGCTTTTTATAATTATTACCAAACTGGTGCATTTAATATGATTATTCAAAATATAGACTATAAAAATTTATTACTCTATTATTCTCTAATTATGGCTGTTTTTTTCGTTTTAGGAGGATGGATAGGGTCAAAATTGACTTTTAATACTCCGGTTCATATAGTACAATTAATCTTTGGAGTTTTCATGCTTTATGCTTCTATTAAGATGATTATTAATGGATTTCAGCATTATATGAAATGATAGAAAAAGTAAGAAATATTGCAAAAAAATATGTTTTAGAAGCTGCTAATATTCGAAAGCATCTTCATGCACATCCAGAATTATCTTTCAAAGAATATGAAACTTCTAAATTCCTTCAATCTGTACTAAAAAAAAACAATATACAATTTACTGCAGGGCATGTTGAAACTGGTATAATAGCAACTATTAAAGGGAAAAATCCTAATACAAAAGAAATATTATTGCGAGCAGACATGGATGCGTTACCAATTACAGAAGATAATAATGTCGATTTCAAGTCTAAAAATAAAGGAGTTATGCATGCTTGTGGTCACGACTTTCATAGTGCATCATTAATTGGCACTGCTTTAATATTGAACGAACTAAAAGAAGATTTCAATGGTACAATAAAATTCGTTTTTCAACCTGGAGAAGAAAAACTCCCTGGAGGTGCTAAATTAATGATAGAAGATGGGCTTCTTAACAACAAACCTCAAGCTTGTATAGCTCAACATGTATTTCCAGATTTACAAGTCGGAAAAGTAGGATTTAGACCTGGGTTATACATGGCTTCAGCAGATGAAATTTATATTACTGTAAAAGGAAAAGGCGGACATGCTGCACTTCCACATCTTTTAAATGATCCCGTATTAATGACATCTCAAATTATTACAAATCTTCAACAAATAGTAAGTAGAAGTAATAGACCAAATAATCCATCTGTTTTATCCTTCGGCTATGTAAATGCACAAGGAGAAACTAATATTATCCCAGACACAGTTCAAATAAAAGGAACTTTTAGAACATTCGATGAAAATTGGAGATTTTTAGCACATGAAAAAATGAAAAAAATTGCAAGTTCAATTTGTGAAAGTGCCGGTGGCTCATGTGATTTTGATATAAAACTTGGATATCCTTTTTTAGTCAATAATGAACAAATAACAAAAACCGCAATTAATGCAGCAGAAAAATATTTAGGTAAAGAAAATGTAATAAACCTCGATTTAAGAATGACTTCTGAAGATTTTGCATATATCAGCCAATCCTCTCCTTCCTGCTTTTACAGAATAGGTACAAGTGATGGGAAAACTAGTAAAAGATTGCATACTTCCACATTTGATATTGATGAAAAAGCATTTTCAATATCATCTGGATTAATGGCCTACATTGCCCTCGAGCAAATAAGTAAATAATATATACATGCTTAGTCAATAAATAGCTTTAAATTCTCTATATTAGAATATTAAGAATTCGTAAAATGGATATTGTTAAAACCGATTTAAAAGCGTCTCTATTAAAGTACTTTGGATTTGATTCTTTTAAAGGAGAACAAGAAAAGGTTATTTCCAGTCTCCTTTCTAGTAAAAACACTTTTGTTATAATGCCTACCGGAGGCGGAAAGTCTCTTTGTTATCAGCTTCCTGCACTGATATGTGAAGGAACAGCAATAGTAGTTTCCCCATTAATTGCTTTAATGAAAAACCAAGTAGATGCTATTAGACAAGTTAGCGACAATGATGGTGTTGCTCATTTTTTAAATTCTTCATTGAACAAAGGGGAAATAAACAGAGTTAAAAATGATGTAATCTCTGGCACAACTAAGCTTTTATATGTAGCGCCTGAATCCCTAACTAAAAAGGAAAATATTGACTTTTTAAAAAAAATAACAATTTCATTTTTTGCAATTGATGAAGCGCATTGTATTTCAGAGTGGGGACATGATTTTAGACCAGAATATCGTAGATTAAAGCCAATTATAAAGTCAATAGATGATGTTCCAATTATTGCTCTTACAGCCACAGCTACACCAAAAGTCCAAGGTGATATTCAAAAGAACTTAGGCATGACGGATGCTACTGTTTTCAAAGCATCTTTTAACAGAGACAACTTATTCTACGAAGTGAAGCCTAAGAAAAATGTTCAAAAAGAAATTATTAGGTTTATAAAAAATAGAATAGGAAAATCAGGAATAATTTACTGTTTAAGCAGAAAAAAAGTAGAGGAAATTGCTCAACTATTACAAGTAAACTCAATATCTGCATTGCCCTACCATGCTGGACTAGATCCAAATACTAGAGCGAAACATCAAGATATGTTTTTGATGGAAGAGTGTGAGATAATTGTTGCTACTATTGCTTTTGGGATGGGAATTGATAAACCGGATGTTAGATTTGTAATTCATCACGACATACCTAAATCATTAGAAAGTTATTACCAAGAAACGGGAAGAGCTGGTAGAGATGGAGGTGAAGGACACTGTCTTGCTTTCTACAGTTATAAAGATATCGAGAAACTAGAAAACTTTTTACATGGAAAACCATTGGCAGAACAAGAAGTTGGTCATCAACTACTTCAAGAAGTAGTAGCATATTCCGAGACAAGTATTAATAGAAGAAAATTTCTTCTCCACTATTTCGGGGAGGATTTTGATGACATCAATGGTCCAGGAGCAAGCATGTGCGATAACTCTCAAAATCCAAAAGAAAAAATTAAAGGAAAGCAATATGTTAAATTAGCACTGGATTGTGTCAAATCCGTCAATGGGAAACACAAGGTGAAATACTTTGCAAATATATTAGTTGGCAATAATAATGCAGAAATTAAAACCTACAAAGGGAATGAATCTCCCTTTTTTAATAGCGGAGCCGAAGAAGACGAGCATTTCTGGCATGCTGTTTTTAGGCAAATTGTAGTCCTTGGGTTTGTAAAAAAAGAAATTGAGTCCTATGGGACATTAATTTTAACAGAAAAAGGAGAAGATTTTATAAATAACCCTAAAGAGATAGATCTCATCAAAGAACATGACTTTAGTGACACAGATGATAAAGACATAATTCTAAATCAAAAAGGAGGAGGAGCATTGGATGAAAAACTCTTTAAAATGCTTAAGGACCTTAGAAAAAGTATTGCACTAAAAAAAAGTATACCTCCATTTGTGATTTTTCAAGACCCCTCTTTGGAAGAAATGACTATGCAATATCCAATTAATTTTGAAGAACTTCAGAAAATAAGTGGCGTTGGAATTGGGAAAGCCCAGAGATATGGCACCCCTTTTATAGAACTCATCAAAAAATATGTAGAAGAAAATAACATCGAGAGAGTTCAAGACTTTATAATGAAAAGTATTGTGAATAAAAGTGGTAAAAAGGTAAATATTATAACCAATATTGACCGTAAGCTTCCATTAGAGGATATTGCTAAAAGTCAAAATAAAAAGATTGAAGAGCTTATTTTAGAAATTGAAAATATTGTTTCATCAGGAACAAAAATTAATATCGATTATTATCTAAATAATATAATTGATGAAGATGCTCAAAAAGAAATTTACGATTACTTTTTAGAAGATGCTGAATCAGATGACATCAGCGAGGCTTATGAAGAATTTGATGGTGATTACAGCGAAGATGAACTTAGGCTAATGAAAATTAAGTTTATGAGTGAAATGGCTAATTAAATATTTTTATTTTATATCTTTTTTCAAATCCTTCTATTCCAGATAACCCACCAGAATGTAAAGCAATAATTTTTTTATGCTCCAATTTCTGGTTTTTTAGAAGTTGATCTACAAGTCCAAAAAACATCTTCCCAGAATAAATTGGATCTGTCATAAGGCCTGTGATATGGTAGAATTCTCGCATGAATAATATTAACTTCTCATTGTACTTGGCATAACCCCCAAAATGATAGTCATGGTTTAAAATCCAGTTTTTTGAAAAAGGCTTTTTTAATTCAAATTCAAATTTATTAGAAATATTTTCTCCAATTCTAGTAGCTCCTTTTAGTACAACTATACCAAAACAAGACTGGGATTTATTTAAAGAGGAAACTATGCCAGAAAAAGTTGCTCCTGTACCAACCTCACAAAAAATGTAATCAAAATCGTTTTCAATTTCATTCACTATTTTTTGACAACCTTTTATTCCGTAATAATTAGAACCTCCTTCTGGAATGAAAAAAAAATCATTGTAATTGTCTTTGCAAAAATTTTTAATCCATTTTGGATTTTTATAATCGTTTCTGTTTATATATTCAATAATTACTCCGTATGAAAGGCATTTCTTTATAATATCATTCAAAGGGATTGTTTGCTCTCCCCTAACAAGAAGAACACATTTTATGGAATTGATCTTACATATGTATGAAAGAGCTAAAATATGAGAGGAATAAGCACCTCCAATAGAAATAATTCCTTTTTTAGAAATAGAATTAAAATATTTCAGATTGTATTTTAATTTTCTCCACTTATTTCCAGATATAACTGGATGGATTAAATCATCTCTTTTTACGTAAACTTGATTTTTAATTCCATAGTAAGAAAGATCTAGCTTCTGCAAAGGAGAATTATTAAAATCCATGAATTTTAGGGATGTGAAACATGAATAATTTCTAAAACTGTTCTAAAAGCAACACTTTTATTGGCATACTTATCCTTATATTTTTTTTGAAGTTTGGGTGCAAATTTTGATTGATACAAATTATAATCTTCCCAAGATTTTAATAAATATTGAATACTATAGGAAAGTCCGCCATCTTCCTCAGCATGAATTTTAGCAACTTTATTCTCAATAAATAAGCCAGTAGACAAAACATCAGGAATGTGAATATCCTTCATCCAAACAAGCCACTCTTGGTGAATATCGTAATCGATATTTACAGTAATATTATATAAAATCATCCTGAATCTTTTTCAATTTTCTCATTAGTATTTCCTGCTAGTTTTCTAAATCTTTTTCTAGATTCAGCAGCATATAAACTACCTTTATGCTCAAAAATAATGGTCTTAAAATATTTTTTTGCTTGGTCAAAATCTTTGATTTTCTCTTGATAAATAGAAGCTATTAAAAATAATGAATTATCTAGTAAAATAGAATTAGGGTAATTGTCAACAAGTAATTTGAAGTACTCAATAGCTTTTTGGTAATTATGTTGTTTTAAATTAATTTTTGCTTTTCTGAAAATAATTTCATCATTTAAAGAATGGTTTTTGAAATTCTTTAGTATAGAATCATATAAAATATTTGCTTTGGAAAATTGTTGTTGAAAGGATAGCATATCTGCATATGAAAATAATTTCATGGCAACTTCAGAAGTGTCCATATTATAATTATCTGAAATTAATACAGAAAGCTCTAAGGCATCATTTGCTATTAATTTAGAAGTAGATGCTTTTAAAACTTCAAGTTGCGCCTGGCACCAATCATATTCGCCAGAAAAATAATATACTTGGGCATTTTTAAATTTTGCTAAATGTCCTAACTGATCGTCTTTAAATTGTTTTTCAATCTGAAGATAAATTAACGATGCTTCCCAAATATTATCCTCTAAAACAAGAATATTGGCTAGTTTCAATTTTGCATTTGCTTTTTGTTTTTCCTTTAATCTTGGGATCAAAATCGCATTATTTAAATGTTGTTTTGCAGAAATAATATCACTTAAATAAAAAGCCTCTATTTCAGAAAGACCTAAAAGTAAATTATACTTTCTTAAAGTATTATTGTAAACATTTTTTGAATTATTTAGCTGAGACAATATTAAAAGGTAATTAGCCTTTAGCTCTTCTAATTCTTCTTGAATGATTTGATTACCATAAAGAATCTTACTTTTTAAAGCAGAGAGTTTATTATTTTTTGCTTCAAACTTAAATTCCAAAGAATTACTTTTAAGGACAACATCATCAAAGCATTTAATTGCAACATTAAAATCTTGGTTATTAAGCGCTGTATTACCTAGTTCAAGTAGCTTAGAGCCGTTTTTATTTAATTTTTTATCCAATGCTTTAATTTGAGTGTAAGCATTTTCATAATCGCTATTTAGCATGTAAAACCAAACTAATAGTTCGATATAGACTATTTTTTTTGGATCTATTTGAATTTTTTGAATGATGGATTGTCTTAATATCTCTTTTTCTTTCAAATTATATTGAAAATCAATGCTATTTACTAAGCTGTTCTGTACGTTTTGAAGAAACTTATTATTGAAATCTAACATCTCAAAAAAAGTATTGATCATTCTATTAGTTTGACCAGTCTTATTATAAATAAGTGCAATCTTAGAGTGAAATGCAAAAGGATTTTGGAGATTTTTAGATTCGAAATTTAAATATACTTCAAGTGCTTTTTCTGTATTTCCTATTTTCTCAAATGCTAGCCCTAAATCAAATGCATTGTCATACGATGTCTCTTTATTTATTTGGTTAATAGCTTTATCAAAAACTTGATTCTTTTTATCAAATCTATCCGTTAAACCATAAATAACTCCTAAATCAACTAAAAAATTTAGCTTTTGGGGGTTCTCTTTGATTAAAGTTTTAATTAATTTTTCAGCTTGTTTATATCTGTTAAGTTCTAAAAAAGCCGATTTGTAATTTTCATAAATCTTAAGTCTGTATTTTGATTCTTTAAAAATTTTCTCATAATAAAGTACTGCTTTTTCATAATCGCTATCTAAGTAATATTTTTTAGCTAATTGAAAATCAATATTAGAAACCTGTGAGAAAAAACTTGAGACAGATACTATTGAAAATAATAGTATAAAAAGGTATTTAAATCTCATTTTTTAAACATTCTTTTTTTGCAAAATTCTTAATTGGCAAATATAAACTATCACTAGTGGAAGTTACAAAGTCATATAAGTTAAGAATGTCTAGAAGATCATCCGAAATTTTCTGTAGATTTTTTTCTTCCATTTCAAGAAAATATGGTATTGAATCTGCAGGAATCAACTTATTTGAAAGATCTAATTTTAACAGCTTGAGTTGCTTTATTTCAGTCTCTAAGTTTCTTTTTGTAAAGTTATAATTAGTCAAAAAATTAGGACATGCTCTTTTAAGACCTTTGTAATTATTCATTCTTCTAGCAAACTCATTTTCAATAGTACTAACACATTTCTTAACCAACTCAATGTTTTCCTGGTATTTTAAAAATGCATTTTCCACGTGGATAGTGTTTATCTCATTGATGCTTTTCTCTAAAAAAAATGCTTTTGAAAGTAGTGCATTGGTCTGTTTTTTCCCATTGTTAGAACAACCAGTCAATACTAAAAAAACAATAAATAATTTAAGATGTTTCATGCAAATCATATAGAATCAAACCCTGTGTAAGGTCTTAAGACTTTTGGAATATTAATGCCATCTTCATTCTGATTTATTTCAAGTAAAGAAGCCATAATTCTTGGAAGTGCTAGTGCACTACCATTTAGGGTGTGGGCCAAATCAATAGTTTTATTTTGAGTTCTATATCGCAATTTTAGTCTATTAGATTGGAAGGTTTCAAAATTAGAAATTGAGCTCACTTCGAGCCATTTATCTTGACCGACGGAATAGGTTTCTAAGTCATAAGTTAAAGCAGAGGTGAATCCTAAATCTCCTCCGCAAAGTCTTAGTTTTCTATAAGGCAAGGCCAATTTCTTTATTAGGCTCTCGATATAGATAACCATATGGTCTAAAGTTTGGTAACTATTAGAGGGCTTTGTTATTTGAACTATCTCCACTTTATCAAATTGGTGCAATCTGTTTAATCCTCTTACATCTTTTCCATAAGAGCCAGCTTCCCGTCTAAAGCACGGTGTATATCCTACGTGTTTTATAGGCAAGTCTTTTTCTTCGACAATTACATCTCTATAAATATTAGTAATAGGTACTTCGGCAGTAGGAATTAAGTACAAATCATCTAATGAGGCATGGTACATCTGGCCTTCTTTATCTGGAAGCTGCCCAGTCCCATAACCTGAGGATTCGTTGACAAGATGAGGAACTGAGAGTTCTTGATATCCTTCCTTGTTGCCTTCATTTAAAAAAAACTGTATTAATGCTCTTTGCAAAATAGCACCTTTTCCCTTGTATATTGGGAACCCAGCTCCGGCTACTTTTACACCAAGCTCAAAATCAATTAAATCATACTTTTGACATAGTTCCCAGTGAGGAAGAAAACTTTCATTTTTTAAACTATCTATTGGTGTAGAGAAAATTATTTCATTGTCATTTTCAGATTTTCCTGGTGAAACTAATTCGTTTGGTGTATTAGGTATTTGATAGAGTAATTCAAGAATTGATTTGTCTAACTCTTCAAAATTTTGTTTGAGTTTTTTTATATCTTCCTTTAATAACGTAGTTTCTTTTTTTAAAATATTTGCTTTTTCAATAGCTCCTTTTTTAAATTGTTTTCCAATTTGAGAAGATAATACATTCATATTGGCAGACATCTCATCTAGATGCTTTTGGGTATCTCTTTTTTTTAGGTCAAGATTATAAACTTCGTTAATCTGATCAGTAACATCTATCTTTCTGATATCTAAAATATTTTTAATTATAGAATCTTTATTGGTCCGTATTTTTTGAATCTGCAACATTGTAAACAGTTATTTATAGTAAAAATATCAAAATTTGTAGATGAATAAAAAAAGCGCTATGATAGCGCTTTTAAAAAAATTATTTAGTAGGTAAACGCTCAATTTTCTAACTGAGTAACCGAAACGTAAGATTTGTTTTTAGCTTTTTTTGTGAACTCTACTATACCATCTTTAAGAGCAAATAATGTGTGGTCTTTACCAATTCCAACATTTTCGCCTGGGTTATGTTTTGTTCCTCTTTGTCTAACGATTATATTACCAGCGATTGCTAGTTGCCCACCAAAAATCTTTACTCCAAGACGCTTTGATTCTGATTCTCTTCCGTTATTTGAGCTTCCAGCTCCTTTTTTATGTGCCATAATGAATGATTTAAAAAATTAACTTTCTTTTTTTGTTTTAGAAGCTACAGCTGGTTTGGAGTTAGCTGGTGCTTTTTTAGAGGCTGCCTTTTTAGGAGCTACTTTTTTAGTTTCTGCTTTGGCCTCTGACTTAACGGCAGTCTTTTTTGGAGCTACTTTTTTAGTTTCTACTTTGGCCTCTGACTTAAGATCAGCCTTTTTAGGAGCTGCTTTTTTCCCAATTTCTTGTACTGTTATTTCAGTTAATCTTTGTCTATGACCATTTTTAACTTTATAACCTTTTCTTCTTTTCTTCTTGAAAATAATAATTTTATCTCCTAGAATATGTTGTTCAATTTTTGCAGTTACTTGAACACCGTTTACAGCTGGGGCGCCTACTGATACTTTACCTTTGTCATCTAGTAATAGAACATTTTCAAAAGTTACTCTTGATCCTGGTTTACCTTCTAATTGATGAACGAAATACTTTTGGTCTTTTTCAACTTTAAATTGTTGCCCTGCTATTTCTACAATCGCATACATAAATTAATAATTTAATTTGTTTACTTATTTAAGGGTCGCAAATGTAACTACTTTTATTAACTTCTCACAATTTGAACTTAATAAATACACCTCAATTGTTGATATGATGGTTATATGTTTGGTAAATTTAAAAGAATTTTGAATTCTAACTCTAAAAAAATTGCATATGAAAGCCAAATAATGAAAGAAGAGCTGCCTAAAAAATATTATGAAAAATTAGAATTAAATGAATTTAAATTAAACTCTCTTTTAGAGATAACAAAAGCAATAAATAATAATTTATCCATTGATAACATTTTAAAAATTTTTGAATACATTTTAAGAGAACAATTGGGAATTAGCAAATTAATTCTATATGCTAATAATAGTAAAAAGTGGAATTGTATTCTACATTTTGGGGGGAAGGGGCTTAATAAAAAAATAAATGTAGAAGAAGAGCTTACACATATAAAAGATATTACAGTGATAGAGTCTTCGTCTATTAAAACACTAAATTCATTTGATATTGTTATTCCTATTTTTCATAAAAAAACAGCACTTGCCTATTTATTAATTGGAGATTTAGAAGACGATATTATTGCAATAAGCCCTGGAATTAAGCACATGCCTTTTATTCAAACGCTAGCAAGTATTATGGTTGTAGCCATAGAAAATAAAAGATATTCTAAAGAAATTGTCGAACAAGAAGTAAATAAGAAAGAGATGGAACTTGCTGCGGAAATGCAAAAACTACTTTTCCCCACAAATCTTCCAAATGATGATTCATTAGATGTTGCAGCAAGGTATGAATCAAAACATTTGGTTGGAGGCGATTATTATGACTTTATATTTCTCAATGAAAATGAATGTTTTTTATGTATTGCAGATGTTTCAGGGAAAGGAATGTCTGCAGCATTACTAATGAGTCATTTCCAAGCTAAGCTTCATGCAAATATTAAGTATAACAATAAAAACATAAGCCTGAAAATACTTATTGAGGATTTAAATCAAGATGTAAATAATGCTGCTAAGGGAGAGAAATTTATTACATTTTTTGCAGGACATTACAATAAAAAGAACAAAACACTTAAATATATTAATGCTGGTCATAATTATCCATTGTTAATTAATAAAGCAAAAACTACTTTTTTAAATAAAGGATGCATTGGCCTTGGAATGTTAGAGGAAATTCCAAAAATTGAAGTTAATGAAATTCAATTTCAGCAAGACACTGTTCTTGTATGCTATACTGATGGATTAGTAGAGTTAGAAAATAATATAGGAGTACCTTTTGAAACAGAAAACTTAATTGAAGTGGTTGAAAATAATTTCAATTTAACCATGAACGAATTAGATCAAAAAATATTTGAAAAACTAGATGATTTTAAAGGAAATCAAAAGATTTTAGACGATACTGCTGTGATGAGTTGTAAATTTTATATTTAACTAATCAAGCATCTTTATGGATCTTTTTAAAGAATCTATAAAAAAATCTATTTCACTTTTATTGTTATAAAAAGCAAAACTTGCTCTTGCAGTCCCTGGAATATTAAAAAAATTCATAAGTGGTTGAGTACAATGATGTCCAGTTCTAATAGCAATTCCTAATTTATCTAGTAAAGTACCTATGTCAAAAGGGTGAATTCCATCAACTGTAAATGAGATAACACTTGCTTTATTTTGAGCGTTGCCTAAAATATTTAATTTATTTATTTTAGAAATAGATTCTTGAGCATATTTCAGCAATTTATCTTCAATTTCTGAAATCTTCTCTATCCCTATATTATTAACATAGTTTATGGCTGTTTTTAAACCAATAATACCAGCAATATTTGGAGTACCTGCTTCAAATTTGTGAGGATAAGTATTGTAAGTTGTTTTTTCAAATGAAACTTCTTTGATCATATCACCACCTCCTTGATAGGGCTTCATCTCATCAAATCTATCTTTTTTAACATACAGAATTCCTACACCAGTAGGAGCAAAAATCTTATGTCCACTAAAGACCAAAAAGTCACAATCTAAATTATTTACATCTACTTTAAAATGAGGAATAGATTGAGCTGCGTCAATTAAAATTTTACAATTATTTTCTTTAGCAAGATTGGCTATCTCTTTAACTGGGTTTATTGTCCCTAAGGTATTGGAAACATGAGTAACAGCAATGAGTTTAGTTCTTGCGCTTATTAATTTTTTAAGCTCATCCATTAGTATTTCCCCTGCATAATTTATAGGACATACCACAAGCTTAGCACCTAACTTCTCGGATAATATCTGCCAAGGGACAATGTTACTATGATGCTCCATAGTAGTAATTAATATCTCGTCACCTTCATGTAATTGATTTTCTGCCCAAGCACTCGCAACAATATTTATACCGTCTGTAGTGCCCTTTGTAAAAATAATTTGTTCTGCTGTTTTTGAGCCTACAAAATCTGCAACAACATTTCTAGTTCTCTCATATTCATTGGTTGCTTTTTGGCTCAATTCATGAACACCTCTGTGAACATTGGAATTAATACTTTCGTAATAATTTCTTAACGTTTCAATTACACACTTTGGTTTTTGAGAAGTAGCAGCATTGTCAAAGTATATTAATGGATTGCCATTAACAGTACTATTTAAGATAGGAAAATCTTTTTTGAAGTCCATTTTGTAAAATTAATGTAAATATAGGACAGTATAGTAAATCAATAAATTTTGATTAACTAATTTAACGATGGAATTTGATAACAAATTAAAATATTGTTATTCACCACCGTAATAAGTTCTTCTGAATTGTCGTTATTTATATTTCCAATACAAGACATTTTTGAAGCTCTAAACAAATTAGGGTTAATATTGTATTTACTGTCAATTAATTGAATTTCGTTAGTCTTTACATTTAAAATAGCAATAAAATTATCAAATCTTTTATCATGTAAAACATCAAACTGATAATAAAATTGGAAATCAAACGTTTCTTCATTTTGATCAATTATTTTGAGTTTTTCTTTTTGTTTTAGACAGTAATTTACTTTGTTAAACTTATTATTAGTGAAAATATTCCAGTAATTTTCATTTCTCTTTAAGCTTTCTGAAATAGAATAAATTTCTTTACTAGACTTTCCTAGCACTAATTTAGAAATGCCCCCTAGTGAATCTTCAAAAACAATGGATGTTGAATCAATAATAAAAGATTTGTCAATATAGAAATTACTTTCAGATGTCAGAAAAACTTTGTTTTTGACTGAAAATCGCTCTCCGCCTCTTCGATTGTACAATTTAATGACTCCACTTTTTTGAATGGATAAAATATAATCTAAACCATTAATTGCAAAATGTTTTAATTGCCTGTCAATAGCTGAGGCTAGCTCTGGTTGAATCCACCCAGAAACCTTAATGCCTGAAATATTATAATTATATATTTTAAAATCCTCCCCTGCAATTAAAAATCTATAGTCCTTATTGTTATCGTAATCAAAAATTGATACGGGATTAGATGCCAAATAGTTAAATTTTATTGGGAATCCATCAATTTCATTGCCAAGAATATCAATAATATGAAGTTTAAATTTAGTATTAAAAACCATTTGAAATTTGTTATTCTGATAGGTGTCAATCTGAGAAACACCTCCTAGTATTTTACCCTCAAGATTTTTAGACCATTTAACTTTTCCCCCTGCGCTTATTAAGTAAATAGTGTTTTCTTCATCTTGTACAATAATATCTTTAGTGCCAGAACGATGGTTTATTAATGCATATGGGCCCCAAATTAATTTTGGGATCTTAACTTTCCAAAGAATATTTTTGTCTACTTTTTTAGGATAAAACTTCTTGAAGGAAAAACCATGATATGCTCTATTGTTGTAGTTATTAACTCCCCAACTTATTCCACCAATAGATTTAAAGATATTATGGATAGTATTGTCAAAATCGTTTTCAGAAAGCGAATTTTTTTTGATAAGTTCTAATTGTGATTTATAAGAAAAATGGGAATATTCTTGGTCAAATTCAGGGTTTTTATTTTCACTAAAAATTGCAGTATTAAAATCATCTGAAGTGGTTTGTGAAAGTTGGTAGTCAAATTCTTTTTTGGCTTCCAAATTAGCAATTAAAAGAAACTGATCAAATATAAATCCATATCTATTTCTGAAAGTTAAATGAGGGAAATATAGTTTTAATAAATTAGAGTCAATTACACTAAATTTATTTTCTGATTTAGAAAATTTTAAGGAATCTGATAAAAACAATTTTGACAATTCATTAAATCCTAAGTTTTCTGATTTACTTTCAAGAATTAGTATTTCATGTTCTTTTTCCTGAATTAAATCTTGAAATTTTAGTTCTAAAGATTTAACTACCAAATGATTTTTTAAAGAATCTGTTTTGATATGAAATACATTTTTAGAAATAAAATCAACATCCTCTGGAATCAAATTATTAAACCCATAATACTCTGGGATTGGACGTGACATTGCAGTATCGAAGTCTGTAATACCAACAATTTTAATGTCATTAGGTGAATAATTTATATCAAATTGAAACCATTTATTAGAATTTAGCTCAGAAAAAAAATTGTGCCTTTTATATCTGTCTGACATAGAATTTAAAAAAAATTTAAACTTATCAATATTTATAAAACCTGAAATATTTGACATTTCACTAGAAAATTTCATTTTATCAGAAAAATCATTTGGGTTCTCTAACTTTTCAGATGATTTATAGTTGGAATTAAATTCATTAATTAAACTTTTAGAATTTGAAATAATTAAAAAAGGAAATGAAATATCAAAGAAATAGGATTTAATAAAATTAGAGTCTAAATTATTTTCTTTGTCTTCATTTTCTAAAAAATTTTTAGCTATAATCCACGAAATATTATCGTTCTCATTGTAAAAAGAAATATTGGTTAAGCCTCCAATAAATATTTCATTGTAATTTGAATCTTTAATCAATGAATTAATTTCTTTAATCAATTCTCCGTATTGATTGTTTTTAGCAACTTCTTCAAATTTGGACCAAATCATACTAGTTTCAAAGAAATGATGTAAGGTTTTTGAGAACTCTTTGACTTCTACGAAAAGGATAGGGTCTGCAGGAAAATATTTTTGAGGCTCTTGAGAAACCTTGCTTTGTTCTCCTAACCTTTTAAATATATTAAATATAAGAAAAGATAAAATAAATATTAGAAACAAAAAGAATAATAATCTTCTTAGCATGTTTCAAAAATAAAGATTTGAAAACCAGAAAATGTAAAAACAAATTTTTTATTTAAACATTAAAATGTCAGCTTAATTAAGGCTTTTTTGAAAAGATTAAAAATTTATTAATCAGTTGATTTAAAATTTGAAAACCTCCAAATAGAACGGCGGAAAAAACTATACTGCTCAGCAAAGTATATTTGAAAAAAGGAATCCCAATAGAAAGACACAATCCAAGACCACTTAAATCATTTGAATAAAAATCACCTATTAACCATACCGCAGAATTTGTTATAAAGAAGAAAACTAAAGAAGATAATACTGAATTAATAATTACATTTATGCTGCTGGAAGTCTTCATTTTTATACCCATAACTACAGTAAGGGCAAAAGATAAATATACAGCCCACATTAAAGAATGAAACCCAATTATATAATCAGAAACAAGCATACATGCTATTGGGATTAGAAGAGCCAACTTTTTATTAGATAAATAAAACCCTGAAAATAATGCAACGGACGCAATTGGAGAAAAATTGGGAATATTAGTTAATAAAATATTAGAAAATGCCGCTACAATGACTAGGATAAATATTAATATGTATTTATTTCTTTTCAAATTTTAATTTTCACCAAATTTAATTAAAAATTAGACATTTAATATAATGTTTGAAAATCATTTTTAAGTTCAAAATTGTATGAATTAGGCAAAATTTATTGAAGTAATTCATAATTCAATGTGGATAGAATATTTTTTGGACTCTAAGACTTTGAATTTTTAAAAAGACATTTACATAAAAATTAGAAGATGAAGAAAGGTGATTATCAGTATGGATTATTTCCTCTTAGAATATTTTTATTTACAGGAGAGCAGACAACTCTTCATATTTTTGAGCCTAGATATTTACAGCTTGTTACTGAATGTCTAAGCAGTGGTGAATACTTTGGAATTCCCTATCAAGGTAAAACAACTCTAAGTGAATTAGGCTCCTTGGTAAAGGTAGTTCAGATTTTAAAAAAATACGATAGTGGAGAATTAGATGTTTTAGTAGAATGTAAGTCAAATTTTAAAATTCATCATTTTCAAAATAAAAATGAACATAAGTTATACCCTATTGGATCACTTTCAAAAATCAAAAAAAGTATTTTTAAGCCTTCAGAAGAATTAGAAAAATATGCTTCGGAATATTTAACCCATTTGCTAGATAATTCTAAAGAATCTAAAACGGATGAATTAGTATCGCTAAACAACTTAGTTAATTTGGTAAACCTATCTGATGAAGATAAAATAAAATTCATAGGGTTTTCGGACATGAAAAAAAATGAGTTTCTCATCAAGAAATTTAAATTCATGATGATTTTACTGACTCAAGAAAAAATGGTAGATCAAAATTTCTATCTCAACTAAAATTCTAATTCTTAGAACTTAAAAGCAGCTCTTTAACTTTTAATGCGGAAATATCCCAGGAAAATTTCTCAGACTGAAGAAATCCTTTTTTAATAAGCTCTTGATTATTCTCCAGCGACTTTTCCATCCCTTTAGCAATACTATCTTCATTAAATGGGTCAACATAAATCACTGAGTCTCCTCCAACTTCTGGTATACTTGTCAAATTACTAGTAACTACCGGGACTCCTGAGAGCATCCCTTCTAAAACAGGAAGACCAAAGCCTTCAAAATACGAAACATATATTAATGCAGAACTTGATGCAACCCAGTTTACTAATTCAGGACCGGATTTTCTGCCTAAAAATCTTACGTTTTCTAAAAGCCCATCTAAGTTTAATTGGTTCTTCCACATATCAGTTCCTACAATAATAAAATCCATTTTATTTAAAGAATTAAACTTTTTAAATCCTCTGAGCATTCTCTCAATATTTTTTCTTTTATGTAAAGAACCTACATATATAAAAAACGGTCTATTATTATTATTTTTTTCAATAAAAACTTTTTTTTGGTTGGTATTTAAAGCTCTAAAAGCATCATTTCCTCCATTGTATATTACGACGATTTTTTTTTGACTAATTCCATAATTTTCTACTATGTCTGTTTTTGAAAAGTTGGAAACAGTAATTATTTTTTCTGCTTTTCGAGAGAATAAAGGCATATATTTTTGATAATACTTTAATACATTTTTAGGTAAATCTTCTGGATAATGCTCAAAATTCAAATCGTGAATCACCCCAATTTGAGGAATAAGTGTATTTAAAGAAATAAATCCATCAGGTGAGAAAAAGAGATCTATTTTAAACTTTTTAAACTTTCTTGGAAGAACATGATTAAACCAAATTCTAAATAAAATTGGATGACGTGCGGGTGGTTTGAGAATTAGGTTAAAGACATTTTTTCCTGAAATTAAAAAATCAGTTTTCCTGTCATAAAAAAAGAAAAAGTTATGTTTTGGCATCAACAAAACCAACCTATTAAGAATTTCAAAGCTATACCAGCCAATCCCTTCTAATTTCCCTTTTATTAAATGCCTTGCATTAATTCCAATATTCATATTTAAAATTGAGAAATAAAATCAAGTGTTAAATTATAAAAATAATAACTTAGTAGACGTGAAAAAAATAACACTGTTCTCAGTTTTTTTATTCGTTTTAAGTTCTTGTGCAAACAAA
>Ga0315315_10000662_pt1 | contig 29681 bp, 55 predicted proteins | sample M140m3416metaG_FD_203699 | JGI IMG/M metagenome (GOLD analysis project Ga0315315, IMG submission 203699) | Ammonia-oxidizing marine archaeal communities from Monterey Bay, California, United States - M1 40m 3416 | ecosystem: Environmental > Aquatic > Marine > Intertidal zone | place: USA... | reverse complement strand
CCACTTAAAGTATAAGTACCTTTAAATTGGTATACACCATTTAAAAATACTATAGTTTGGTTCTCGTTATGAACGGTTTGTCCTAATGTGAATGCTGTTGCTGATCCGTTAGCTGTGAATGTATCTGTATAGATTGCTGTTGGTCCGCTGTTTATACCTGTTGTAGATATAACTTCTATTTCATGGCCAGAAGCAGGCGCCGTAGAGAATGTTACTGTTGTGCCAGAAACTGAGTAAGTGCTTTTAGATTGATAAACACCATCTATATATATATTAGATTGTACCTCGTCATTTAGTGCGTTAGCTAATGTAAAAGCCGTTGTGCTACCATTCCCTGTAAATGTATCTTTGTACATTACAGAAGCAGAATCTGCAGCTAACTGAGCAAAAGATAAATTACCGGAACCGTCCGTTTTAATAACTTGGCCATTAGTTCCGTCTGACGCAGGGAAAGTATATGCGTCGTTAATCTTTATATTACTAAGAAAGCGATTTGCCATATTAAATTATATTATCCTACTTTACTAATAAGAACTTGTATTTTGTTTGCAGCTGGCGCCGCAGTAAAAGAAACGGTTACTGTATTAGCATTTGTTCTGACTACATCGGCATAAACTGTTTCATCTGTGTCTACATGAAATAATTGAACAATAACATTTTTACTACCTAAATTATGTGCTACAGCTATAGATGTTGCTGAACCATCACCTATTGCCGCTGCAAAAGTTGTAGGAATTTTATATGTTGTTAGTGCAGGTGTTCCTGCGTGGTTATAAGCTTGGAATTCCCAATCATCATCTGTTTCATTCCACTGTAATATAGCGTTAGTAGTATTACCTCTTTCAATCTCTATACCTGCGTTTTGAGAAGGTGTTCCAGTTTCGTCAGAGTTTAAAACTATAATATTATCCCCTATGTTTACAGTATTTGAATTTACAGTAGTTGTCGTTCCCGACACAGTTAAATTTCCAGAAACTATTAAGTTGCCAGAAACCGTTGGGTTTGCAACTAAACCAATTTGTATTTGATTATTACTTACTGTAGTGTCTATTTCATTAGCTGTACCAGCAAATGTTAATGTATCAGTCCCTAAAGTTACATCATCGTTTGAACCAGAATCTGCTGCTATAGTTAAATCCGTGCTAATAGTTGCTGTACTAGCTGACGTGATTTGTCCTTGCGCATTTACTGCTATAACTGGTATTGCCGTTGAAGAGCCGTAAGTCGCTGCAGTAACGCCAGAGTCTGCAATATTTAATGTTACTGTTCCACCAGTACCGCCGCCAGATAATCCAGTACCCGCTGTTACTCCTGTGATATCACCACCAACAGAAATCCATGCTGACCCATTATAAACGTATATTTGTTTATCACCGGATGTACTATCGTAATATATCTGACCTTCAACCGGCGAAGATGGTGCTGATCCTAAATTCTGAACTACAGCATTCTGTAACTCGTTTTTGTTTAAATTAATGTCTGTTAAATATGAAAGTGCCATAGTTTATTAGTTTGCATACACTTTTGCTGAGAAAGTGTTTTTAAATGTTATTGTGAATGAGTTTTTATTTATGTGATTTACCTCTCCTATTACATGAGAATTACCAGAATCTACCACGGTTACGGATGGAAATTTATTTAAATTATGTGTAATTATTTGCGAAAAATTATTTTGCGAATTAAAAGAAACTAAATCAGAAACAAAATTTTTATCTGTTTGACCTTTAGGGGAATATGATAAAGCATAATGTTTATCAGCAACCATACTTCCGTTGCCCTCTATAAAACTTACAGAAAAATTAGAATATCCATTTGTAGAATCAGTTATACTATTTATAGAAAATAAACCAAAATTATTTTGATTATCTGTTTGAGTAATCATTACCCTTAAATCTAAAAAGTAATTTAAATAGGTTTGTATATTTTGACTATTTGAATTAGTATGAGAAAAAGATAATGTATTAATGCTGCTTAGTGCTGGAACTCCGCCACCAGTTATAGTAAATTCCCCACTACCTGGATCGTTGGCATTTTTAAATAAATATACTAATTGGCCATTAACATTTATTAAGCTGGATGTGTTTAAAAACCCAGCTAAATCTTCTAGTTTAAGATTTTTAGTAGCATTACCTGACGAGTCTGTTGCTATAACTTTATCGTTTTTAGAAACGGTATTATCTAAGTTGTATGTACTAATTCTAGCCATGTATTACTTTTTTAATAAGCTTGCAGCCTTTTCTCCACTTCGTCCACCAAAATATGCTAAAACAACAGACATCATAACTTTTTCAAAAGTGTCGTTCCATGTTTCGCCTATATGGAATGGTACTGATTCAACGCTGTCTAATATTCCGGCCAATGAGAATATAACAATACACCACACTAAAACTAATGGGCGCACATTTTTCGAAAGCCAGGAATCTGACATGGAATCCGCTTGCCACCTTGAGGTGATGCTTTCCATTTCTTTATTTTGTTGTTCAAATATAAGTTGCTGTAGTTTTATTTTATCCTCGCTGCTTGCGTCGGATTTACCTATCGCTGCTATAGCTTCCGCTGGGGTTGAAGCACCACTAATTAAATTACCCAAAGTAGGGTTAACTAATGAAGCAGCGCCAAACAATAGTTTACCTACTGTGCTATCCGCAAATTTCTTTTTTGGTTTACTCATCTTTTTTTCATTTTATATGGAACAATTTTATTCAATGCGTTCTGTCTAGCCTCACAACCACAAGGTATGTTTAAGCCAGACGATACTTTATCAACCACACGTTTTATACCTGTAGCTTTAGTAAACTTCGCTATTGAATCTCCTAAACCTCTACTTTCCATTTAACAATTCCATTTTCTTCTAGCAGCCCTACCTCTTTCAGATTTCCACCCTTTTGATCTTGCACAAAATGATTTACGTCTTTTAGCGGCTTTACTTCCTTTCTTTAATTTAGACGGTGGAGTTGTAACTGCAGTTTTTAACTTACTTCCAGGATTATCTCTTCTGTATTTAGCTACACCTTTTTTAGACATACCACCACCAGCTTTTGATCCAGTACCGCCTTTCTTATTAACTTTAGTGTAATAGCCTTTAGATTTTTTTCTTGATGGTGCGTTTTTACTAGGCATAACTATTTTTTCTTTTTCTTTCTTAATTTAGCAAAATCAGCACCAGTAATTACATTATATGGTGGCGCCATTTTAGCTATTCGTTTTTGATTAGCTGTTAATTTTTTTGCCATCTTATTATTTTTTAGACATTTTTTTACCTGTTTTCTTTGCGTATTTTTTCGCAGCCGCTTTACCTTTTGATGTATAAGCGAATTTTTTTTTCCCTACTTTTGGCATAACTATCTGTTTTTATCTTTGATCATATCATCTATAGCTTTATTATAAACTTTATCTGTATACGATCGGTTATTAAAAAATTTACTTCTTGTTCCTGTTGGTAAGTCTTCTTCTGCAAGCATTATACGATATATTCGTTTAATTAATTGCTTACATTTAAAACTTGTTTTGTATATTGTGTATTTTTGAGTGACACGATTTCTTTCTCTCCAAACATCAATCCAACCGTCTCTTCTTAATCTTTCCCACCTGTCTTTATCCCAGCTATAGGTATACACCCCATCAATAAATTCATTACGTGTAAATCGATCTTTGCAATCTAAATAAATAAGTAACTCAAGATCTGCATCTTTTATATTATAAGTTTTACAGGCCCATTTACGAATGAGCCTGTAGTATTTTAATAAATTTAAATCTTTTATGTTATCTGCACTTATTCTCATTCTACAAGTACAATATCAGCAAGTTTTAAAACATAATATAGTTTGTCATTAAATTCTATACCGTGTCCGGCAACTTTATCGTAATGTACTATATCATTTTCATTAAGGTTTTCTACTAGATTGCCAGCAGATATAACTTTACCTTTTAAATACCTAACGTCTTTATTTTGATCTTCAGTAAGTTCTAAGCCTCCAACTTTTTTTGGTGCTTCTTTTATTTTTTCTATGACTACGTAGTAATTAATTGCTTTCATCTAATCGAATATTATTAATTACACAATCTGCAGAAAAAATAGTATTAACAACACTTACTGCATTTTTAAGAGCTGTTTTAGTTACAAGAACAGGATCAATAACGCCTTCTTTAATCATATCAACAACTTCTCCGTTGATTACATTTATTCCTTTACCTATGTGTCCAGATTCTTGATATTCTAAATTTGCATTTTCAAGTATGGTAGCGTATGGTGATTTTATTGCTTCAAGCAAAATAGCTTCCCCATCGCTTTCAGGTCTTATGTTATATGAAGCATCTAATAGTGCAACTCCACCGCCTGGAACAATACCTTCTTGTAATGCTGCCTTAGTAGCATATATTGCATCCTCAACTCTATCTTTCTTTTCTTTTAACTCAACTTTTGAATTAGCACCAACTTTTATAATAGCAACGTATCCATTCAACATTGCTAATCTTTGTTGTAGCTTTTTCTTGAAATAAGGGTTCTTTTCTTCTTTTATTTTGTTTTCAACTTTTTCTATTCTTTCATTTAGAATAGGACCTTGATCCATTATAGTTAAGACAGTGTTTTTATCGTCTGTAACAGACTTTATTGCTTGTCCTAATATATCAGGTTGAATTAAATCTAAATCATCCCCTAACTCTTCGTTTATTACCTTTGCTCCGGTAAGAATCGCAAGATCTTCAGTTGTGTCCTGTTTAGTAGGTCCGAATCCAGGTAGGTCAATCACATTGACTTTTATGTTGCCTTTAACTTTATTTGCTAGCAATGCTGCTAATGGCTGCTGTTCTACGGTCGCTACAATAAGCAGACTTCTTTTTTCTTTGATTACAAACTCTAGTACATTCTGAATTTTACGAATGTTGGGGATTGGAGAAGAAACTATCATTACGTACGGGTTATCTAGTTCAGCTTTTCCTTTATCCTTATCTGTTACAAAGTATGGCGATTTGAGTCCGCAATCTATTTGTGTGCCTTCAACAAACTCAACGTTTGTTTTTTCGGTCTCAGACTCCTCCATAAGGACCACTCCGTCCTTACCCACTTTCGAATATGCTTGCGATATAATCTTTCCGAGGCTTTTATCGTTATTACAACTAATCGAACTTACATTTTCTAACATGTCCCCTTTAACGTCGACCGCTTTATCAGTAAGTTCTTTATTAACTTTTTCTAATCCCGTTTCTATCCCCTGCTTTATATCTCTTATATTGTTTTTGTCTTTGGCTTTATTAGCTAAATTCAAAAGCGAATGAGCAAGGACGGTAGCTGTAGTAGTACCGTCACCTGCTTCTTTCACTGTGTTTTTGGCAGCCTCTTTTATAAGGGTTGCTCCCATATTTTCGACCGGGTCAATTAAGACTACGCTTTCCGCAACGGTTACTCCGTCTTTTGTTATCACCGGTCTTCCGAGAGCGTCCTCGTAAATTACGCATTTACCAGAAGCGCCGAGGGTTGATTTAACTGCTTTAGTTAATTTATCAACACCTGCCATTATTTTTGTTCTAGCATCTGTTCCGAAGGACAGATCCTTTACTATCTCACTTGGGTTATTATATTCCATTTAATTAAATTTTTTAGTATAAGTGGTTATTTAAAGGTTTTAACTATCTTAGGTCCTTTTAAAAACTCAAGCTTTTTTGTGTAATGCGATATGCTTCCATCAATTGCAGCTTCACAGCTTTCTAAAGTTTCACGCCTTGTTACGTCAATCCAATTTTCTTCATTTTTTGGATCTTTGTATTCGGCTTGAAAAAAACCGTTAGGTAGTTGAACAATACGCCAGTTTTTTTTCATAGCGATGTGCTCCCAAAGAGTTCTGGTTTCTTCGGGTATTCCTGAGTCACCTTGTGACCAAGAATAGGTTTTGTAAAAATAAGTCATTGGTTTTGGTCTTATGTTACTATAATTACGCGATTTACTTATTTTCTAATGTTTGAATTCTTTCTTGTAAATTAAGTATTTTTTCATTTAATTCTTGTATGGTTTTTACAAATACAGCAAATTCCATACCAACCTTTAGGGATTTACCATCTTCAAACCCAGAAACTAATTCTCCTTTGGTCTCTAAAGGAACACCATGCTCATCATGTGTTTTATAAATTCTATTGTCTCTAGTATCTACCCATGAAGGAAATACTTTTTCTACGTCTTGAGCGATTAACCCTATTTGTTTTTTATTGCTACCTATAAGGTTGAAATTTTTAACTTTTAGTGATAATATATCATCTAATTTTGAAGTTGCATCAACTATATTTTCTTTCGCTCTTCTATCAGAAATAATTGTACCATAAGAGCCGTTTACATTTCTAATATCACCATCATCTTCAAAGTCAATCATATTTTGCATGTAACCTCCTATGTTGTATTGTCTAAATTTAACAGAAAGATTACTTGTTCCTGCGTCAGGAACATCCAAAAGCAATAAACCTAAAGTTTGATTGTGAGATATTCTAGTTACATTTAAAGCATTTGTGTACCCTCCAAAAAATATACTACTGTTATGGTTATTTGCGTCTGGGTCCATATACAAGCTATTAGATGTATTCGTATCCCCTTTCATTTGTAATCCCCAAGTATTGCCATTATTAGATGGTTCATAGCCAAATATGTATTCTGGATTATGTGTATGTCCCGAGTGTATTTCACTGGCTTTAATTCCAACAGGGCCATCGTAGTTATATCCCGCATAAAATACGCTTGTATTATTTGCAGTTTTTCCAATAATAGCTTTAGTTACATCATTGGCTTTAAATAATATAGATGGAGTATAAGTTGTGGATGTACTGCTAGAGGTACTGTCATTTAAAATTAAATCAGGGTCTGCGTCAGATATTATTATATCCCCAGTAAAAGTACCGCCTGCTGAACTAAAATAATTTGCATCATTAGTCCATTGAGATATATTACCTGATTTATTTGTGAACGTTTGTGTATTATCTGCGGTGGTAGTACCCGTATTCGTTGTATACCCAGCCCCATTAGCTATTTGATTGTTATTAGTTATATTATTAAATGGCAAATCATCAACCCTAGCCCTAGAAATAATTTCATCGTTGCCAGTTCCCAAATAAAGAATTTCCCCTGCATCAGGAACTGTAGTGCCCCTGTCGTCAGCCCCACTTTTCATGAAGTTGTTACTGCCACTATAACTTAAATAATTTATATTGGCAGTAAAAACAGTCCCACTTAGTGATAAGCCATTTCCTGCTGTATATTCAGTGTTAGTGTTTGTTGTATATGAAGGCAACCCAAATGTACCGTCATGCTTTAAGAAATGCCCAGCGGTCCCAGCTGCTGGTATAACACCATTATTTCCAGTTCCAACTTTATTTCTTATTTGGGCTGCTGTATTTTGTGTATTTGTATTTGTTGTATATGAAGGAGTGCCGAATGTGCCGTCGTGTTTTAAAAATTCTCCCGCAGAACCTGCCGCTGGTATAACGCCTTCATTGCCTGTTCCAAGTGCAGTTCTAATTTCTGCTGCAGTTTGATCCGCTGTAGCGCTAGCTTCAATACCATCTAACTTTGTTTTTAAATCATCTGTAAAATCATTGGCCGTTTGGGAATCCGCTGATAGCGAACCACTAGATATACTCAAGTTAGTTCCTACTTTTACACCACCAAGTGCGCTGGCTGTAGCAGTGGGTAATGAATAAGTATTGGCATCAGTTGTGCCTGTGTACCCTAAATCAGCTAAAGTTAAATCTCTTGTTGCAATAGTGGCATTAGCGTCGGTAACATGCCCTGATGTATCCGTCGTTATATTAAAATCAAAATCTGAAATAACTGTTGCATCTGTTAATTCTTCAGTGTCTATATCTATATCATCGCCCGGGTGCGTAGGATGCGTATATGTAGTTGTTTCAGCTATAGTTATATTATGCTCGTCAGTACGGGTTAAAGTAATATTACTACCCGCGTTCAATTTTATGTCATCCGTTGAGGATGATGCACCTGTAATTGTATTTCTTAATATAATATTGCCTGTGGCTGCTGGGGGAGTGGCCCCATCGTCTTCCGCCACAAAACTAAGTTCTGTTGTATTCTGAGTATTATCGTTAGCTGTCATATCGTCCACCACTAAGTCAATTATTCCATCATCATCATCATATGTAGCGGATATTCTAGTTTCTGTATTTGAACTAAACATACCACCCACAATATCTTGAACTTGTTCGGTCGTTAACTGATTGTCTGTATTAGCGATATAAGCTGGAACTTCGTATGTTCCGTCCGCTTTCAAAAATTTACCACCGTGAGCATCAGGAAGCTGAGGGGCTAAACCTGCAGCACTACTATCTACTACGTTGTATTCAGTATTTGCTGAAGATATGGTAAGTACTCCTGCTGATTCTGCTAAAGTTACATTAGCACCTTTTTTAAATCTTAATGTTTCAGTTGCATCTAAAGTTTCATTTGCTGAATCGTTTCCATCTGTATCAACTTCTATTGTTCTAAATGTATTGTCGTTAGCATCCGTCCAGGGAACATTAACGTACATTTTTTCTGAGTCTAGCTGGATTGCATAATTTCTATTGGTAGCATCTGTAGTATATCCTATTTTGACCCCGCCTCTTTCTGACGCGGTTGCCAGAGTATTTGTTACAGTTACATCATTATTTGTATTAGTAACTGTTGTTCTTGAAAGATCTATACCATCTCCTGCAGTTAATGCAAGAGTGTTTATACCAGAAAATTGCAATTCTGAAAAGTCAGCTGCCGTGCCCGCACTTCCACCGTTGTGTATGAATGTTTTACTTACATCTGTTCTTATCACAATGTCACCACCTGTGGTTGTTGCAGCAATCATCGCCGATTCTGTAGCCACTGTAAATACAGTACCAAATGCTTGCGAAGCTATAGTTATTGTGTCATTTGCTTCACTAGTTGAAAGCGTTATATTTGATCCAGCAATTAATTTAACGTCATCTGTAGTGCTGTCTGTTCCCACTAATCTAATTATAGAGTCGTTTGTACTATCAACAGCTTCTATTGTATAAGTTGTATCATCAGACGCAGGTACTGTTACGGTTTTGGTATTTGCTCCAGTAACATGACCGGTTGCGTTTGTTGTCAATGCATCTATCACTGTAAACGTAGCCCCATACGCTGGAGCTGCCGTAGACGTAGTATTGGTTCTTGTAGTTGCATCGTGATTTAAAGTAACAGCGCCTTCTGTACCCCCACCGCTTAAATATGTTCCAGCTGTAACTTCAGTTACTTCGCCTATAGTTATTGTTCCGCCTAAAGAAACAGCAGTACCGTTAATAGTAATACTGGAATTAGCTAAATCAGAGTTAGCAAGCTGCCCAGTTATGTTTGTAGCAGATAAATCCACAGCCAAACTGTTAGTGCCGTTTATTAATTCGTTCACTATCCCCCCGTTCGCTTTCAATGTGCTATTAGATGGTGATATAGATATTTGCCCTTGAATGTACTCAGTTAGATCTTTTATTTTAAAATTATTCGTTTGGTAATTATCTACACCAAGATAATTAGATCCAACTAATCTGTCTTCACCTGAAATGCTGTTATCGTTTAAGTATGTGGTTAGTCTAGCCATAGTTGTATTTTAATACCCGTATCTTCTTTGGGTCTTTTCGTTTTTAGTACCGCCTTTTCCACCGGCTCTGTTCTTAGATGCTTTGATGCACTTGCCTAATCTGTGATCAAAATCAAATCCTTTCTTACACTTCTTTGCCTGTGCAGTACGCTTCTTGTATTTACCCCACTCGCTCATCGCATATTTCTTATCTCGCTTCGCTTTTGCTAATCGGGCTTTCATTGATAGTTTTTGTGCCATACTTTATTATTACTTATTATACCTAATTGTTAATCAGTGACGTTAGGTAGCTACTTATATACCTTTACAGGCTAATGTCGTATAGGGAACTAATGGGTTACACCACCGTATTTACCCTGTATACCTCTCTACTAAAGTTAAATTATTTTACCCCACCCCCCTACACTTTATTTTATTTTTTTATAAGTTTTTACCTTTTACAACGTAAACACGATAGTACTTGGATAATATAATTGTAAGTAAGTAAGTAAATAATAATAAATAAATAAATATAATATGACAAAATTAAATGACAACATCGCAACACTAACTCAAGACCAACTAACTGAGATCTTCCCACCAATTCACCGAAACAATTTCGTAGTAAGAAAGTCTTGGTATGGTAGAAACCAAATCATCACGTTCATCAATAACAAACATGAACAAATCACCTACAATCACGACGAGGTATTAAAAGTAATGTTACCTAAACTAAGCATCTTACCTTGCTGGTTAAAGAGAGGTTACTGGTCTCAATCAACTGACATGCCAAGTAATGTTAGAAATGTAGTAATCGAAAGAATTAAACTACTAGAAAACAGTGACAATAGCTAACTACTATTAAATCATTATGTACCTAATGTCACACTTTTACAGGTACACAGGTGAAGGGTTACATCTGTAAACAAATTAACAACTGTAAACAAATAACCTACTTTAAGTTCCACTTGTTTCTATAAGTATAAAAATGTGAATGAGTAAATGACACAAAGGTTTAAGTGAGTTCGATTCTCACCGTGTCAACTAAGATAACAAAGTGTTGTCAATAACTTTTAAATATAATAATATGTATAATCACTCAGCTTTAATTAGAATCTCTAAAAAACTTTACCCTAACAAAAATGTCTTCAACTTAACTAAAGAAGAACAAAGAAAGGTATTAGCAATCTATAATGAATTCCATTAATTGCTATACAAACTTACAAAGTAAATACGAAGTTAAATGGATAATATAAGTGTAACAAATAATAAATAAGTAATATGTTAAGAACTCTACCCCTAATTAAAAATGTAATTCAAAAAGAAATTACTAACCTAAATGAAAATCCAAACTACTGTGGAACTATTGAAAATATAGAAAATGAAAATGAAATATTCAACTACTTTCTAACTTATGAAATAGTAAATCAAGATTGGTTTGACGAAAGATTAAAGTACACTAACACTGAATTACTAAGTGAATTAATAAACAAACTAAATAAAATTAAATAAAATGATATATACAGATAATTACGGAAATGATCTTACTTGGGCAATAGGTATGCAAATGGAAGATAAACTAACTAGAGAAGATGTACTAGGTATAATTGAAACTCACGAAGTTTGTACAAACTAAATACGATAATAATTGGATAATATAATTGAATATGGAAACAACATTTGAAAGTTTAATGGAAGAAATAGGATTTCACCTAAACGAATACGATAAAGAAAATATAGACAAAGATGATTTAATCAATGCTATACAACAGGTACACGAATTTTATAATACCACAATAACAATATGAAAGAAAATAAACAATACTACGTATGTAAGTCGATGAAGGAGCTCCTCGCATTCACCAAAGCAAAAAGAAAACAAAGAGCTCACCAGCACTATGAAATGGCTAAAGTATATGGGGAATGCAGTGGAATGGGCAACAGAAGATACAAAGTACAACAAAAATCCACGTTTCTAAAAGGTAAATCATATGCTTATAAAGGTAGATGGAATTACTACGCGGTGGACCCAAATGGACATTACAAACTAAATACGAAGTAATCTGGATAATATAATAAAATTAACAATATGAATTTATCTTATCACATCTATTACTCTAAAAAATACAAACTATATGACTTAGTAATTAAAAACAACAACGAATTTTTTGCTAATTACCATATATCATCTAAAAAAGAATTAATTAAATTAATCAATAACAAAAATTATGACTACAAAAAAGACCAATACAGCTCCTATGAAATTCAGTGATTACAAAATAATTGACATAATACTGAAAATATGGTTAGCTGTACTAGCAGTAATGTGGGTAATCGGCATGGCAAGTTTGCTATACCACCTTGCAACCGACCCATCATCAATAGAAAATGCAACCTTTGGAATATTTGACACACTATAATATGGAATTTAAAGACTATCCTCAACACTTAATTGACGCTAAACTACAAGAATGTCTTGACTACGAAGCGAAATACGGCACAATACCAACCGTAACTGCAATTAAAAAATGGTGTAATAGCTATGAATACCGTAAAAACGAGTGGGAATGGAGACAAAATGTAGCAAAATCAATTAATTATAACACTAACTACTTAAAACCTTATTACAATGAATAATACAGAAGAATTAGAACGGTTGTTCGAAGAAAAGTTCGGCGAAGGATCACTAGAGTTTGCAATAGAGCAAGGTTTCGACAAAGATGAATTACTAAATAATATATAATATGAGTAAAATGAAAGAACTAGACGATATTGCACAAGGTATTGCAGACGTCACCAAAGAATTAATGTATGATAGTATTGACTGGCAACTGTCAGAATACGAAGCAGAAGGCGATAATTACAATGCTATACATTCGCACGTTATGAACCTAGCAATAAGAAAACTATATGAAGAAACAAAAGAGAAAGTTTAGTCACCACAAATTACTGCAAGCACAGATAATTGCAGCGGAACAACAGTATTGGGAACGATACAACTCAGGTATCATGCAATGGATACAGACTAAATACGAATGATATTGGATAATATAATTGTATGAAAAAATGTAAATGTAAAAATATAATACCAATCGGAAGAGTAAAACTAGGTTACAACACTTGTATTAGTTGCAGTACAACTCAACAATACAGTTACGTACCTATAATTGCAAACAAACAAGTACTCGAGGTACAAATTGTATCTCAAGAAGTAAGTGCTGCGGTGCATAAATCGTGGCGAAGAAAGTAACAGAGTCAGACGAGTAGCTTAATTAGGTGTGTATGTGAGTCCTTATGGAAATCGGAAGTGTATTACACGCACATAAGTGAATAGCTGGCAAAGTGAGAAATAGGAGACAATTTAAGAGCTGAGACCATTTGTCACACTAACTCACTTGAGAGACGGCGGCATACAGGTCACGTTAGGTAGATCGGTACATTGTACCAGTACAAAACAGAAATTGTGGATAAATGATAATACTAGTTAGCTACCTGTCCACAACTGGTGTCTCTCATATTGCGGGGTAGAGCAGAGGTTAGCTCGTTGGGCTCATAACCCAAAGGCCGGAGGTTCGAATCCTTCTCCCGCAACTAATGAAATATCCAAATGCAAAGAAACATTTTTATGTGTCAATTCTGAAGAGTGTAGTAAGAATCGGCGGGTATACGCTAATACCTTTCAATATAGTAGCGGCATGTATTACACTGGTTATCAGCGAGTTAATCGGTATAATTGAAGAGTTAGTTTAATACAAACTAAACACGAATACAATTGGATAATATAAATGTAAACTAAATAAAATTAAATTATGAGCAAATCACTTTACCACAGGTTATTTCCTGAATTGAAAAAAAATTTAAATGCAAATGCGAAACAATACGAAACCGCCAAACAATTAAAATACAGATTAATGAGTCACACGGCGTGGTATCAATTAACTGTTGATGATGTTAGGTCAATTCAGATTTGGGCTGACTTTTACGACAGATCACTTGACTCAGTGCTATACGGCGATAACATTATTCAAAAATAATGACGTTAAACGAGCGAGCACACGATAAAATCAGTGCTAAAATACACACCCTTGAATGGGAAATACACGATTATCAAAAAGATATTGATGATGGTACCGCAACTAGATTTATACCTATAAGTTTACATAAATCAGTATTAAAGTCTAGAAAGCGTGAAAAAGAATTATACGAATATATATTAAAATTAATATTAGATGAGCACAAGAAACGTAACAATGGTAATTGACCGATCAATAGCCAAACAATTTGAACAAGGCTTTGCGGTTAATCCTGAAAAAGTAAAAGACGATAGCTATGTAAATATGTATTTACACCATGACGGCTACCCTTCTTGGCGTGGTGTTGAGCTAGCCAATTGGGTAAACTATATGCAAAAAGATCAAGGCTTCACTCAATTCGGCGATGGTTCAAGAATTGCAAGCCACTTAGTTCACGACTTCCACTACAACAGCCAATACTTATACCCTAGTGTCACATCAATTGACCACCATTACACGTGGATTATATGGGTTGGTAAACCTGATGTATGGATAACCTGTTGGGATAATTACTCAAATCAAAATGTATTTGTAGGCAGTCCTGATAAATTAATAAAAAAATATGCGGAACCCAACATGGGTTACACACAATGGAAAGAAGAGAAATTCACAGTATGTAAACAATGTTAATATGAAAGAAAATAAATTACCCGAATGGTTTAATGGAACCGTATACAATCAAGGCGATAGTGTAACAAATCCATTCTCTGGCGAAAGTTACGAGCTTAATAACTTAGAATTAAGTATGTACGACTTTGTGATGGGGTGTGCAATGATACCCTCAGCAAATTTAAACGACTCTGTAATCAAAAATTGGCAAGATGGTTTGTCATGGTTCAGAACAAATAACCCTAAAGCCTATATGGTACTACTAGATTAATATGGAAAAAATATATAAAGAAGATATGTACGACGTTACACCTGATGAAGCAAAAACTTGGATACTAGATTATTACAACTCTACGATCAAAACTGATTACATGGGCACTAATACTTGTGACTATATTTTTGAATCTGTATATACTGCAGACTCTTACACAGTATACTGGGCTCATGCAAACGACGACTACGGCTTCAACCCTGAAAATGTATACTATTATGCCACCGGTTTAGCCGATGAAGTTATTGGTTGTATTAAAGACGGTCTTGATATATTTATCGATGAAGAAATCTATGACGAATTATACGTGGATGATATGCTTCATGAACTTTATATTGAAGTGCAAGATAAAATACAAGCTGAACACGAAGACTAATGGATAATAATAATATGACAGACGAGCAATATCAAATGCTATACAACCGCATCAAAACCGACTTGTATAATGAATTTATTAATCCTGAAACCGCTACTTATGGACTTGATGTCGTGCGACAACAGGACTCTAAACAATTTACACCCGGTGAACTAATACAAGAAGAAATAATTAGTTTAACTGAAGTAATGAAAGAATATGAAAGCAACGAAGAATACGAACAAGCTGCTTTTATTAAAAAACGAATTGAAAACCTTAAAAAAAAATTATGATTAACAAACCAATGCTAGCCCACAAATTCGATATTAACAGAGTTGATTACTCTCAACCTGTTTATATACAACCGAAGCTTGACGGCATCAGATGTTTATTTACCTCAGACGGCGCATACTCGCGTAACAATAAAAAGTTTATGAACCTTAAACACATCGAGATGGCACTTAAACCATTTTTCGATCAACACCCTGATGTTGTGCTTGACGGCGAATTATACAACCACAAGTTAAAACGAGACTTTGAAAAAATAGTTTCATTAGTGAGAAAGCAAAAGCCAACCGAAGAAGATAGACGTAATGCACAACACTTAATACAATATCATGTCTACGATTACTTTGATGGTACTCAATACGACTCATACCAAACCAGACACAACAACCTAACTACATCTGATATTTACAGTGCGAGTGTACATTATGTACCAGCTTACAAAGTAAACAAACATGAAGAAGCGTTGAATATGCACCATGACGCGTTCCTCTCTAACGGTTACGAGGGCTCAATATTACGACTTGATGAAGTCTACAAACACGGTAGATCTCACAGTCTAATGAAGTTCAAAGACTTTAGCGACACTGAAGCAACTATTGTGGGCTACGAAATTGGTAAAGGTAAACGTACTGGCACGCTCGGTAAGTTTCTAATGATGGATGATGATGGTAACAAATTCGGTTGCCCTCCCGGCAGAGGTTACAACTACAAAGATTTAGCAGATATGTTAACTAATATTCACGAATATATCGGTAAACGAGCTACATTTACGTATTTTCAGCGAACAAATGCCGGTAGCTACAGACATCCACTATTTAAAACTATCAGAAATTATGAATAATCCATGGACCAACGCTTATAACCATCCTAATTTTGTTGGTTATACTAAAGAACAAATAAACGAAATGTTAATGTGCGAACTTGAAGAAATATACAATTATGAGTAAAGTTATATGGCAATTATACAACGAAAATATGATAAGCATAGAAGTTGCTAACATATTATTAGATACACACTATAATAGAGTTAATAAACAATGAATATATTTTATTTACACAAAAACCCTTATAAAGCGGCGAGCTATGTTTATGATAAGCACAAGGTTAAAATGATCTTAGAGTCAGCCCAAATGCTTTGTACGGCCCACAGATACTATGGCAATGAAGACGTACCTTATAAAACTGCACATCTAAATCACCCATCAAGTATTTGGTGTCGTGAAAATAAAAACCAGTACAGATGGTTATACAATCATATGTTAGGTTTAAGCCAAGAGTATACTGCGCGTTATAATAAAAAGCATTTGACAATAACTAAATGCAAAGAAGCATTATCTAAATATCCGCCTAACATACCCGATGGTAAATTTCAAGAACCACCTCAGTGTATGCCAGACGAGTTTAAACGGTCTAATGCTATACACGGGTATTGGACGTATTACATTATTGAAAAAGCAAAAATAGTAAACAAAAATGAAAAACCTTATACTTTTAACACTATTCCTGAAGACGTACGTTACCGCTACGGTTTACCATGCGGTGCCTGAACAGACAGACAGTACTCCATTCGTCACTGCCTCTATGAAACACATAAACCCTGATAATCCTGCGGGCCATCGGTGGATAGCAGTTTCACGAGACCTTGAAAAGTTGGGTTATACGTTTGGAGCAATTGTCTGCATAGAAGGAATAAATAGAGAATTTGATGGCGACTGGATTGTACAAGACCGAATGAATAAACGTTTTACTAAACGTATTGATCTACTTGTAAATGTCGGCACCATGGGAAAATGGAATAACATAAAAATTGAACTAAATGAGTAACACAGCAAAAAATGCAAAGCATTTAATTAAAGTTAATTACAGAGGTATTACAGACAAAATCAAGAAATTTCAAAAGCCTAGAAGAGCGACGAAAGCTAATAAATAATAATTAGTAAACAGCTAATGTCACAAGAAAGAAACATACAGTGGCTGAATGATAAGCAGGTTATATATTATCGTAACCCTATCACAGATGAGCCAACCGAGTCAACTGATCTATATGATTACTACGCGGAAGGTACGTATCAATGCTATAGTCTATTCAGAAGCAAAGCAAAGATAACCACATACAAATCTTTAAAGTGGCATTTTCTAGTATTGTATTATTTAAATTATGATGGCATCGAAGGTGATCATTGGTCATTGGAAGATGATATGACTAGTATATTTAAATTTATTGCTAACAAAGAAAATGGATTTGTTACATTTTTTATGAAACAAAAAATACTTGACAATATGATTAAGGAAGTACTCGCTGTTGGTGATACACCTCCACGTAATCGTATACGTAAAGTCATATTTAAATTTAATACAGGATTAACGCTGTCACAAAAGTTAAGCATCGTTGGTACATTGATTGGTAAAGGTAAAAAAGTTTCAGAAGATGACATATACCAATGTATGCTTGATTTGAACCACGAAAAACAAAAGATAACAATTAACAAACTAGCTAAACTACTGGGTTGTACAACACGTACAATACATAGAAACATGGGCAACCAATTAAAAACAGAAAAAGAATTACTTAATAACGAAATATGAAAAAATATAATATACCAATATATTTAAAGTATAAGCAAGAAGTTGAAGATGCGTGGGAAGATGTTAATAAACCAATTGACGGCGATTATACTGGATTAACTAATGATGAAATCATTATAAACTTTTTACCATTAGTAGAAAACATAGCAAGAAAACAATCAACGTCTGATCAAGCTTCAGGTATATTATCAATACTTGATTTAATACAAGAAGGTAGTGCGGGTTTAATTGCTGCTACAAATAAATTAGATCGTGAAACATTAAGAAAGTCAGACGATCAAGAAAAAACATTAAAGTCGTTTTTATCTAAACGAATCAAAGGTGCAATTAGGCGTGCAGTTGATATGAATAGAGGCGAGATAAGAATACCCGAGCATAAATTAAATGAAATACGCAGAAATCCAAAAGACGAAAGATTAGTTTCAATGTTCTTTAACTCTGTATTTTCTTCAATTGATGCTAAGCCAAACAACGATGAAAATTTAGCTTATCAAGTTATAGATAAATCTGAACCATATAACATAGCTTTATTAAATACTTATTTGTTAGGACTAATGCGAACGCATTTAGATGAACGACAATATAATGTATTAAGATTAAGTTACGGATTAGATTGTGATAGGCATTCAGCAAACGAGATAGCATCAATAGTTGGAATCAATGTGAGTACTGCTCATGTTCGTATTTCACAGATAAAACGCGATGCTATACAAACCTTAATTGACAACGTAGACGGCTCGCAAGTGCTTGATTACCTGTAAGTTACGGTAAATATAGAATTTAAGTTTAATAATTAACATGTAATAATATTAGTATGACCCTAAACCAAAAACTGTCAACCATTCAGACAAAATTTAAATCGAAGAAAAGTAGATTTAACTCATTCGGCAAATACAACTTCAGATCAGCCGAAGACATTCTCGAAGCAATTAAACCCTATCTCTTAGAGTTAGGAGTGTCAGTAAGGATTAAAGAAAAATTAATCTCAACTGAACCTATGCCTATACTTGAAAGCACAGCTATTATTAAAGATGAGAAAGGTATGGAATTGAAAGCTACAGCCTTAGTTGGTGTAGACTTAAATCAGAAGGGTATGCAAACTCCGCAAAAGTTTGGATCAGCTTCGAGTTACGGTAAAAAGTATGCACTTGGCAACTTATTACTTATAGACGACACTCAAGATAGTGACGCAACAAACAGTCACGGCAAAGTTACTATTGCTAAGCCTAAACCAGTCGCAAACAAAGCTGAAATAAAAAACAAAGAAGATGATAAATTTCAAAAAGCTTTAGACTACATTAGAGCAGGTGGTAAAATGTCAGTGATTGAAAACAAGTACGTCTTAACACCAGATGTTAAGAAACAATTAATTGAATTAACTACATTGTAAATGAACAAAGAAAAGGTATTAGAAAAGTTAAAAGAAGATGAACATTATTATGGCAAGTTTGGTAAACAATTCTTGAGTAACAGTGACATATCTACTTTGCTTACTAATCCTTTAGCTTTAGGCGAACAATCAAAAATGTCTTCAGCGTTTCTTGTTGGTGGTTATTTCCATACTGCAATACTTGAACCAGATAAATTAAAAAAGTTTAAGATAATTGAAAGCAGTACGAGAAACACAAAACATTATAAAGAAATGTCTGGCGGCGAACTGTGTTTATTACAACACGAAGTCGATCAAATTGAATTGATGACCGACAAATTAATGAGTAATGATATATGCCGAGGTTTAGTCCGAGGTATAGATGTTGAGTATGAGAAGCCTGGTATAGTGGAGCTTGAAGGCAATATGTGGAAGGGAAAAGCTGACATCATAAACCATGATGATCAACTAATCATTGACCTGAAAACCACTTCCGACATACACGCTTTCAGGCGTTCCGCTTACCGTTATAATTACGACAGTCAGGCATACATCTATAGTAAATTATTCGGCTATGAATTTGTGTTTATGGTAATAGATAAAAAAACACATCAAATAGCAGTTATTGATTGCTCACCAGATTTTTATAAGTCAGGTGAGGCTAAAGTTAAAAGAGCCACTGAGGCTTACGACTTATTTTTTAAGACAGAAGGATTTGAACCTTCACAATATTTTATGAATTTAACCCTTTAAAACCCTTATTATTATGGCAAGAAGAAAAAAAGCAACAACAAAATTATGTGCAATGACGGGAATGACATTTCCGACAACAGAGTTTTATGCAAACAAAACATCTTCGGATGGATTGCATGCGTATAGCAAAAAAGCTGATAACTTCAGAAGAAGATTACAAGCTACGGGAGCTACAGTAGGAACTACTGAGCTAAGAACTATGTTCAATAACTTATTTCAAACAGCAGTATAATATGGCTAGTATAATTAAAACAAGTATCAACCTTAACGAGATACCAAAAGACAAGATCATTGTTGGTAAGAAAGGTAAGTATTTACCGATTACGATTACAATAAATGATGAAGTTGATCAGTTTGGTAATCAAGGACCGGTTGTAGTTGCTCAATCCAAGGAGGAAAGAGAAGCTAAAAATCCTAAAGTTTATTTAGGTAATGTTCAAGTAGTTTGGACAAATGGTGATAATGTTGATGCAGCACCAAGATCAGATCAACCAACACAAGCAGCAGCTCCGGCTCCTGCAGTAGCAGATGATTTACCATTTTAAATAGTTAGTTAATGCAAGTAAACAACACGGAGATTAATGGTTTTTTAATCGACCAGTTTAACCAACACAATTTAGATGTTGGTAAAGCGCAGGGGATTTGTCCCCTGTGTTCGTCTGATAGAAAACCTGAGAATAGAAAACAAAAGTGTGCCTCTTACGATTGGGAAAGAGGTTTGGGTACTTGCCATCACTGTGATTCAACATTTCAATTACATTCATATCAACGTAAAGGGTCTGCACTCAAAGAGTATGTTAGGCCCGATGCGTTGGATGTTGTTGACCCTAAACAATTAGGTTCAAAAGTATATGAGTGGTTCCAATCACGAGGTATATCTCAAAAAACTTTAGACGACTTAAATGTTACAGAAGGTAAAGAGTTTATGCCACAGACCGGCAAGTCCGAGAATACAATTCAATTTAATTATATAATGGGTGACCAACTCATTAATGTTAAATATAGAGACGGCAGAAAGAATTTCAAATTATATAAAGGTGCTGAGAAGATATTTTATAACATTAATAGTATAGTTGGTTATGATGATTGTATAATAACAGAAGGTGAAATGGATGTGTTAGCATTACATGAAGCTGGAATTAAAAACGCAATATCAGTTCCTAACGGAGCTACACTTAATTCGAATAATTTAGATTATTTAGATAACTGTATAGATTACTTTGAGAATAAAGAAAAAGTAATACTAGCTGTAGATAATGACGAACCAGGTCAAGCACTACAACAAGAATTTATAAGACGACTCGGAGCAGAAGTTTGTTATTTAGTTACATTTGAAGATTGCAAAGACGCAAATGAATATTTAATAAAATACGGTAAAGAGAAATTAATTAAACGTATTGAAGGGGCTAGACCAGTTCCATTAGAAAATGTAACAACTTTTAAAGATATAGAAGATGAAATTACAGACTTTGTTAAAAATGGTTTCAAACGTGGGTATCAAATTGGTTTACCTAATTTTGATAACATTTTTAGTACTTATACTGGTCAGTTTATCACTGTTACTGGGATACCTAGTAGCGGAAAATCAGATTTCGTTGATCAGATGGTAGTTGGCTATAACCAGAACTATGCATGGAAAACAGCATTTGCATCGCCTGAGAATGCACCAACATATTTACATGCTCATAAACTAATGAGAAAAGTTTGGCAGGATATGCCACGTAAACATGATATTGGTACAGATAAATGGAATCAAGTAGCAGAACACGTTAATGATAATTTCTTTTTCATTGACATGGAAAGATACACACTTGAATCTGTATTGCGTAAAGGTGCTGAGTTAGTAAAACGTAAAGGTATTAAATGTTTGGTTATAGACCCGTTTAATAAAATCAGAGACGTCGATTGTAAAACTGAAGACGTTAACAGATACACAATGGAGTATCTAACAAAGATTGAAACGTTTGCTAAAAAGTATGACGTATTAGTGTTTATAGTAGCACATCCAACTAAGATGTATAAAGATAGTAATGGTAAGATTGAAGAACCAACTATGTATAACATTAAAGGTGGTGGTGAATGGTATGATGCATCTTATCACGGTATATTAGTTCACAGAGATTATGAAAACAAAACTGTTAAAGCTAAAATACTTAAAGTTAAGTTTCAGAATTTAGGAGAGAACGGAGCTGAAGCTCATTTTACGTGGGAACCTAAATCTGGTTGCTTTATACCGCACGAGCTTGCTATACACGACGATGAACCAATGCCCTGGGATTAATGAAAAGTTTATATAAAAGAAGAAAGAAAAACTATTTGCCTTCATATATGGCTTCGCCTGAAGAACAAGAATGGAAATTATTTTGTACAAGAAAGAACATAAGAATTTCGCCTTGGGCTATGCCACAAGATGGTCAATGGAAGATATGTATAAACTTAGGCCCGTATAAAAAAGGAGAGAAGTGTAACTTTGCTCCACACGTATACGATAAAGAAACACTATGGCCAGAATATTATAGAATGTGTAAATATTATTATGATAAATATAGAAAATCAGTATAGAGGATTAGTTGCTGCAATATTACAGTCAGCTCCTAATAAAGAAGACAGAACGGGCGTTGGAACTAAATCTGTATTTGGCAGACAGTTAACACACGATATGTCTATAGGCTTTCCTTTACTTACAAATAAAAAAATGTATTTCAATTCTGCAAGAACAGAATTACTATGGATATTAAATGGTAGAACAGATATGAAATACTTACAGGATAACAACGTATCTTATTGGGATGCTGATTATAAAAGATCAGGCAGAACAGATGGCACTCTTGGTCCTGTATATGGCCATCAATGGCGTAAGTGGAAGATAGCAGATGGTGCATACACAAGATATGCAGATCAATTGTATAATTTAGTTAAAAACATTAAAGAGAATCCTAGCTCAAGAAGATTACTAGTTAGTGCATGGAATGCATCTGAATTAGATAATATGGCATTGCCTCCTTGTCATTATGCTTTTCAAGTATATATAAACAACGGCAAAATGGATTTAATATGGGTTCAAAGATCTGCTGATGTGTTTTTAGGATTGCCCTACGATATAGCTATGTATGGTTTATTATTAGAATTATTATGTAAAGAAACAGAATATATTCCCGGTAAACTTATAGCTCAACTGGGTGATTGCCATATATACAATAATCATATAGATGCTGCAACCTGTTATATGTACAGAAGAGAATCAAATAACCTACCCGAATTAAAATTAAATGAGGGTATTAAGATAATAGATGATAAATTACATATACCAAGTAAAGAATCTATTGAGATATTAAACTATAACCCTTTGCCAGCAATACCGGCAAAATTAAACGTTGGAAAATAATGTATTATTTATATCATATTCCAGGTAAAAAAATCGGCGTTACACGTAATCTTAATAAAAGAGTTACGCAAACGCAGGGTTATAAGCCTACTGAATACGAAGTTTTAGATCGGTCTGATGATATAGATTACATATCCCAGAAAGAACTAGAACTTCAAAAGTCTTATGGCTATAAAGTAGATATTAAACCTTATAAAAATTTATTTAAAATGAAAATAAACGTAACCGATCAAACCACAACATTCCCTGTTCCTGTTGCTAAAGTTAAAGGCAGATTGATGGATCAAATTGGAATGACATGGACAACCAGCTTTGGTAAAATATTATTAGATGTTGAAACAGCACAATGGATTGCATCTAATGCACACACGTCCATGTTTAATAGCGATAGAAGCTATGTATATAATAAAGCATTATGGGAATTTTATTGTTCGCATAACAGCTTAGAATCATTAAACATTGATGCTGAACAAAACATATTTGATAGTATTAGAACTTGGGCCAAAGTAAGAGGCTTATATGAAAAGGGTGATGAGAACACTCAGTATGTAAAACTTCAAGAAGAAGCTGGCGAGTTAGCTAAAGCTTTATTAAAGAATGACCAACCTGAAGTTATCGATGCTATCGGTGACATCATAGTTGTTCTTACTAACTTAGCACATTTAAGAGGTGTTAAGATTGAAGATTGTATTGACTCAGCTTATAATGTTATTAGCAAGAGAACAGGAAAAATGATTAACGGAACATTTGTGAAAGATGAGCTGTAAATGTAAATTCAGAGACCCTGTTGTTGAAAGAGTCGTAGACAAGTTCAAACAACGATCAGATGTAGGCTATAAAAAATATGGCGTTACACTTGATGAAGACCCCTCTAAAATGATTGACTGGCTTAATCATTTACAAGAAGAGTTGATGGATGCTGTATTGTATTTACAAAAAGCTAAAGAAACTTATGAGAAAGAAAAGAGTATATAAAAGAAAGAGAGGTCCTGTTGTAGCTAAAAAAGTTATTTACGATGGGATCCACTTCGCCTCTGGTTTAGAAAAATATATGTATAAAGCTTTAAAGCAAGCTAATATAAAAGCTAAATACGAAGGCGAAACTTTTGTATTAATAAATGGTTTTCATTTTGAAAACAAAGTATACGAAAGACAGTCTAATAGTAAAGGCATATTTAAAAATAGAGGTTGTAAAAGAATACTACCAATTAAATACACGCCAGACTTTATAGGAGAAGATTTTATAATAGAAACTAAAGGTAGACCTAATGAATCGTTTCCAATACGTTGGAAATTATTTAAACATTTAATGACAAAACAATTTCCAGGTTACACTTTATATAAACCACAAAATCAAAAAGAATGCGATCAGGTAATAGAATTAATAAAAACGCCGGAAAGCATTTAGCTCGAAGGAAATATAAAGAACGTAAAATAGACACGTACATTAAATGGTCAGTAAACAAAAGAGGCTATTTAAAATGGAAAGATCTTATAATGATACATGAACAATATAATATAAAATGTTATGGAGGATAAAGAAGAACCATCAGGAACATGGAGTATGGCATTAGGCACATACCCAGGAGTACTATTTGGGGCTAGAACTTATGAAGGCCCAACACACACACAACACGTATTTTATCTACCCTTTGTGGATATAGCAATAGAAATAAAAAATTAATTATGAACGCACCATTATTTACAGAAAGAATTCCGTACAAACCATTTGAATATCCTGAGTATTACACAGAGGGTTGGTTAAAACAAGCTCAGGCCTTTTGGCTACATACAGAAATTCCTATGTCCGGTGATTTAAAAGATTGGAACGAAAAACTAAATGACAAAGAGAAGAACTTGGTCGGAAACATACTACTCGGCTTCGCCCAGACAGAGTGTGCAGTATCCGACTATTGGACGCAGAATGTTGTCTCGTGGTTTCCCAAGCACGAGATTCAACAAATGGCAATGATGTTTGGTAGTCAAGAGACTATCCACGCCGTTGCATACAGCTACCTGAATGAAACCTTAGGTCTTGAAGACTATGAGGCATTCTTACACGAGCCCGCTACAGCAAAAAGATTTGAAAATCTAGTTGCTTATGAGGGGAACGATCCCGTGGGTATTGGTAAAAGTCTTGCGGTATTTTCTGCATTTGCTGAAGGTGTATCTTTATATTCTGCATTCGCTGTGCTATACAGTTTTCAAATGCGTAATATGCTTAAAGGTATAGGTCAACAAATGAAGTGGTCTGTAAGAGATGAATCATTACACAGCAAAATGGGATGCCAGTTATTTAGACATATGTGTTCACAAATACCCGGTCTAAAACAAGAGTGCGAGCCACATATATATTTGGCCGCTTTAGAAATGCACAATGCTGAAATGTCTTATATAAATAAGATGTTTGAGATGGGTGATATAGAAAATTTAACAGCTTATGACTTACAACACTTCATCAAAAAAAGAGTTGGCGACAAGCTTGAAGAGCTCGGCTACACTGAAAGAAAATATAAGCAGTGGGACTGGACAGAAAAATCGTATGACCAAAAAGCAATTAACAAAATGGCTTGGTTCGATCATCTTACTGGGGGTCACACTCACACTGATTTCTTCGCTATTAGGCCGACTGACTATAGTAAAGCAAACGAAGGAGAAGATTTTGAAGACGTTTGGTAAAAATTAAATTATGGGAGTACAAAAAAACATTAAACAATTGCAAGAACAAGTAGGAGTTTTAAGTGGTGCTTTAACCAATGCATTAAAAGAATTGGATGCTTTAAAAGTATTGTCCCAAGGGACATTAACAGCATTTCAATTACATATTGGTAAAGACGACTGGGATAAACTTGTTGAAGAACTTAAAGATTTAGATAAAAGAGATGTGGAATAAAGAATGGAAAAAAGGTGTTGATTACCCTTCGTGGGGTGACACAGACGTATATAAAAAAACAATTGGTGGTGGTTATTTAATTAAAAATGAAACACCAAGAGATGCATACAATAGAGTTTGTGAAACTGTAGCGAAGCGTTTAGGACGCCCAGAAATGGCCAAAACATTTTTTGAATATATATGGAATGGTTGGCTATGTTTAGCTTCTCCTGTGTTGTCTAATACAGGCTCAGATCGAGGTCTGCCAATATCATGCTTTGGTATAGATGTTGCTGACTCAATATATGACATTGGAAGTAAAAATTTAGAGATGATGTTACTCGCTAAGCACGGCGGTGGAGTTGGCATTGGGATAAATCAAATCAGACCCGCCGGCGATAAAATAACAGGAAATGGAACAAGTGACGGAGTTGTGCCTTTTTGTAAGGTATACGATTCAACAATACTTGCCACTAATCAAGGATCTGTCAGACGAGGAGCTGCATCGGTTAATATTAACATTGACCACCCCGATTTCGATGAGTGGCTCGAAATACGTGAACCTAAAGGAGACGTTAATCGTCAATCGCTCAACCTACACCAGTGTGCTGTGGTCGGCGACAAGTTTATGCGACGACTTGAACAAGGAGATGGAGAAGCTAGAAAACGTTGGGGAAAACTACTTCAAAAGCGTAAAGCTACTGGAGAACCTTACGTGTTATTTAAGGGGAATACAAACAAAAATAACCCAGAGCAATACAGAAAGCACGGATTAAAAGTACATATGACAAACATATGTAGTGAGATTACATTACATACTGATGAATCACATTCGTTTGTTTGTTGTTTATCATCGTTAAACTTAGCCAAGTACGATGAATGGAAGAACACCAATCTTATATACGATAGTATATGGTTTTTAGATGGCGTGTTAGAAGAATTTATACAAAAGTCCAAAGGTAAAGTTGGCTTTCATAATTCTGTAAGATCTGCTGAAAAAGGTAGAGCTTTAGGATTAGGGGTGCTTGGCTGGCATACTTATTTACAAGATCAAGGTTTACCGTTTGAAGGACTATTAGCACAATATGAAACAAGAAAAATATTTTCACAAATTAAAATTGAAAGCGAAAGAGCTTCCATGGCACTTGCAGAGGAGTTTGGTGAACCTCTATGGTGTAGGGGTTCAGGTTTTAGGAATACTCATCTCCGTGCCATTGCTCCTACTGTTAGCAATAGTAAACTTAGTGGCAATGTTAGTCCCGGTATCGAACCCTGGGCCGCTAATGTATTTACGGAACAAAGCGCTAAAGGTACTTTCATTCGCAAGAACCCTACATTATTAAAGTTATTAAGAAAACATAAAATCAATACTGATAAAGTGTGGAATAGAATAATGAAAGATGGAGGATCAGTTCAAGGTGTTAAAGAACTTAATGATATAACCATAGGCAAATGGGATACACCAGCGAAAGAAGTATTTAAAACATTTAAAGAAATTAATCAACTGGAATTAGTTAATCAAGCAGGAATAAGACAGCAATATATAGATCAGTCTGTTAGTCTGAATTTAGCTTTTCCTAGTGTTGCAGATCCTAAATGGATTAATAAAGTTCATTATGAAGCATGGAAGAAAGGTATTAAAACCTTATATTATATGAGGACGGAGTCTGTATTAAGAGGTGATATTGCGCAAGCAGCTATGGATGAAAATTGTTTAGCTTGTGATGGATAAAATTTGGAAGAAGCGCGCGTGAGGAAATGAGAGGTTGGTGGGATCCAAATAATTAAGGGGGATTAATTTCCCCCTTTTTTCATTATTATTTTTGTTGAATTAACAATATCTCTACCGGATCTGTTGTTATTATAATTATTAACATCTTGTCTAGGTGTTATTTTAGATTCAAATCTATTTGGATTTTCCCTTGGCTCAACCCTTGTGTTATTATTCCAACTTCTGGAAACATTATTAGGATTTTTATAAATTCTTTCTTCTCTATAATCTACTTTCTTTTTTAATTTATTTGCTATAATATCTACATTCGCTGTTCTTCTTCTTTCTTTCATTATAGCTATATTACGAGGCTCTTCATACATATAATATCTTGGTATTTGATAATTAAAATAAGGGTATCCAAAAGCCCAATCGTACCAAAAATTATGTCTATTCCAATACATATCAAAAGAATTAAATGGATTCCAAAATCTAGCAAACGATGCAGACGAATAAAATGAGAATGGTTGATTAGATGCAAACTTAGCATAGTTCCATCTAAACGTAAAGCTATCTCTCATCTTCCAACTTAATCTTGTATAAGATAACGTATCTATCTTTACAGTGCTCGGCACTTCTAATACTACAAACTTAGTAGGTTTATGGTTGATAGTAGATAATTGAACAGCTCCACACCCTGTTAATATTAATAATAAAATTAAAATATACTTTTTCATATAACCATGTATTTAGTTTTGCCATCTTCTTTATAAGCTTTCAAACATCTTTTTCTATTTGAATCAGCATCTACATAACTTACATGCACCCAATCCGGGTTTTCATCGGTGCCAAATTCCCAAATCATCTGATCGTAATCTAAGTTATCTTTTATATATTTATACATATCTGCATTAGACATATAACCATATGTGTCGTCTAAATCTATTGCTCTGCCTTGGCAATGCTGTGATTTTGAACTTCCCCCGATCGCTTGATTTAATTCTTTACTGCGATAGAACGAGTTAATTTTAATAGGTCCATTAACGTGTTTTCTTAATGGTTCAAATACTTTTTCAGCAATCAATTCCATATTCTGTAATTCATATTCACCAGGTGTATTATCTATACCTGTTCTCATTGCTGTTGCACTAAACGTTGCTTCTTTTTTACTAATGTGTTCGCTAATCATTTTTTATAATTTAAATTTACCGCCTATTGTTATTGAATATGTTAATGGAAATGAGTCTGTGCTTTTAGCTACATTAAAACCTAAATTCATTCTAAAGGTTTTAGTTATAGAAAAATCAAAGTTAGCGCCACCCACGAATAAAGCGTGCTCATTAAAAACAAATCCATTATCTAATGTACTGTAACTCACTGGTGTTAATGCGGTAGCTAACATAGGTGATACAGTAAATCTTTTAAAATTGTAAGGCTTAGTGCCAAATGCTACAAATGCTGGCATTACATTCCACTCACCTTGACTGTATAATATATTATTAGAAGCGGACACGCCCCCAACAAATCCTTTCCATTTATTTTCTTTTTGGCCAATATACACGTTACTTATACCAAAGGACATATTGTAAACGCCATACATATACATTAATCCAGCGGATAATGTTTGTACGTTGGCTATGCTCCCTTTGTCGTAAAAATACCCAAACACATATTCTTTACCATCTTCTTTAATTACCATAGGTACTTTCTTATCGTATCTATGGAATGTATGTCCTCTTGATCCACTTAAACTAAATTGTTTTAAGTTATCCCATATCATCATATTAGCAGAGTAATTAAACTCGCCGTTCATAGATGATTGTGCAAAGCCAATACCTATAAC
>Ga0315315_10000661_pt1 | contig 29689 bp, 27 predicted proteins | sample M140m3416metaG_FD_203699 | JGI IMG/M metagenome (GOLD analysis project Ga0315315, IMG submission 203699) | Ammonia-oxidizing marine archaeal communities from Monterey Bay, California, United States - M1 40m 3416 | ecosystem: Environmental > Aquatic > Marine > Intertidal zone | place: USA... | reverse complement strand
ACTTCCGGACCTGGGAAGGCCCGGAAAATCTCCGGGTCGGGAGATCGGATTCTTTGCCACGTGTCTTATCGGCGCCGGTGTATGTAACGTAACTGACATTCGATCTCCCAACCCGGAGATTTTCCGGGTGCTCCCAGGTCCGGAAGTCGTCCACTTCCGAGTGACCAAGTGGACGATTTCCGGACATTGAAAATGGCAATGTCCGGAAACCGTCCGGAAACCGTCCACCTACCGGACGACTTCCGGACGGTTTCCGGACATTTGCAGTTTGTGGAAGGAGAGATCGCAGAGGTAAACATGAAGAGTAAAATCGTGTTTGCATAAGTCCATTTGCTTGCAAACAAGACATGGTGCGACGGTGTTCATGTTGTCGCTGCCGGACTTGTCGCGACTCAGCCTGATCGCAACGGATGTGGGAGCGAAGCGTGGCCCTGGTGAAGCACTTCCCAAAGCGGCAGCTGCAAAGAAAAACAAAGGTCCTCTCCTAAGAATCGTGGGAAGAGCTACTGATGTCGACGGAGGTGAACTTCGGCACAGCTTTTTGATCAAAGACTCGACCAAGGATAGCTTGACGGCAAAGTACAAGTGGATATTGGAGTCAGAAATGAAAGCAGAATCTCGTCTTAAAACGCTTCTCGATGAGCATTTGAAGACAAAGACTCTGGATGACCCGCGAACTGGCGATATGGGATGGGCTGTCAAGATCGTAGACAAACGCATGGCCCATCGAAGGCAGGAGTACATTGTTGAGTGGACGACTTTGTATAAAGATGTACCGCCCGCAGCAGCACAAAATGCAATGGAGAGCAAAAGGAGTAGATGGGAATGGAAGGCAATCGACGAGCTCACGGAAGGTGCAAAACGCCTGGTGCGAGAGTTCAACGAAACCCCTGGTTTGTACAACGATGACCTCGACGTCAGCAACATCGATAAGGATAATGACATCGGCGCTTTTCAGTGGAGTGTTGCGCGATTCCAGCCGGTAATCTCACTGCGGCGAGCGATTGCATTCTACGCAACAGATCAGCCTTGGGTGGTGAATATGCTCATTGAGTACACACTCAATCGGATCCTTGCGCTTCGATCGCGCGTTCCCAAGCGTAGTGCAAATGGCTGGGATATCAACAGAAAGGACAGAATTCAGCTTGGCATCGATCTTTACAGCATGAATGCCAGAGCACTCGATTTGCGATACTTTGAAGATAGGGCTGAAAACGACGGCGAGGAAGGCGACGGCACGGGCGATGAGAATGAGGACGACGGCGAGGTCGATGACGAGAACGAGGAATTCAAAAAATACAAGAAAGAAGTTCAGGAGACATTAGTCGATGCGGCGGTTGCCAAGTGGGATTCGACATGGGAGGTCTACGGGGCGCAGATTACGCAGCTCAATGCTTTTCTCAAAGCTTTAAAGGTATTGCGAAAAGCAAATGTCCAAGGAGAGATTGGCGACGACAACTTTAGTGAAGAAGGTGAGGATGTTGTTGCGCTGATCCAGACGTGGAAAAAAGCCGGTGAGTTTTGGCCGGCGCAGCTTGCGGAGCCGCGTCTGCGACTTCCTCACATTACCAATTTCCTCAACAGCGAGAGTTCTACTCGCAGCGACGAAGCTCAGCAGTGGCTTAAGCTTCAACGAGAAGCACACGATCAAAGTACGAAAACCATATCGCCACGCAGCAGCGTCGGTGGATCGGCGTACTCGTCAACGTGGCACTCACCGTCAACGAAGAAAAATACACCGCCAGACCATGTGGTTCCTGTGAAGTGGCTTGAAGCCTGTCGCTTGATTATCGAAGCTCGGAATCCTGGGCAGCTTCCAGCGGTAGTTTTGGCTACACTGTCCGACAACTCGAAAAAGGGCGACGCGCAGCTCAGCATTTTCACCGCCGACAACGAGTGGAATCGTAGTCAGAATACATGGCCAAAAGAAAGCGACACTGCCGACATCACAATCGAAAAGCGCGCGATGCTTGCCAAGACAATCGCATGGGTGTTTTCGTTGTACTGGGGAATCACGACGAATAAAACGGATCGGGGTGTCGCAGCCACAGCGACCACACCCGGATCGGCAGTATATTCACGTGCTTGGAACGCGGGAACGCGAAGCACAACGACAATGCAAAAGCTCGTGAAGAGGAAAGCAACGTTATATGAACGAAGGTTCACGCTCTTGTCACTCGCAATGAGCTGGCAAGTTGGCAATCCGCTCGTACTGGACACAGACCTCCTAGATGAAGATGTTCGGTGGTTGATAGGCCGTCGGTTCTCGGGTGACGATGCAACCTCAAGCCTCATTGACCATGTCCTCTACCTGTCGACTGCAAAAGCGCCGAGACCATCGACCTTGTAATGCCCAAGTCGCCGCGGGAAAATCTCCGATTCGCGAGATTGGGCGGCGGGTAGCGGTATTGCAATGTCCGGAAACCGTCCGGAAGTCGTCCACCAGGTGGACGACTTCCGGACGGTTTCCGGACATTGCCATTTTCGAGGTCCGGAAGTCGTCCGGTCGGGCCTCTCGATGTGGACGACTTCCGGACCTGGGAAGGCCCGGAAAATCTCCGGGTCGGGAGATCACAAGCCCGTTACTAACATGTGTCACATCGGCGCCGAACAGACCGCGTCGGCGCCGAATGATGCGCGACTATAAATTTTTTATTCAAACACCATAGAAAACTCCGCTAAAAGAGAGCATGACAGCAAATGCAGAGGTTCGCGTAGTTGCAAATGCCCTTTACAACATGAAGGTACTGTCGGCGCCGAATTCTGGTGAGGGCGCCAACGAATCAATCTATCCGGCGCCGACAGCAGACTTCAGATTGCCACCCTCTCTCGTCTGCCCGCTTGACTCCATGCGAAATTCGTTGCTCTCATCGCTTTCTCCGCCATCACCTTCGCTGTCGTACGGTCAGCAGAAAGACATCGAGAACGAGAACGACAGTGACGATGTCTGCCCGCTTCACTCCATGCCAAATTCGTTTATCTCATCGCTTTCTCCGCCATCACCTTCGCTGTCGTACGGTCAGCAGAAAGACATCGAGAACGAGAACGACAGTGACGATGTCTTCCCGCTTCACTCCATGCCAAATTCGTTTATCTCATCGCTTTCTCCGCCATCACCTTCGCTGTCGTACGGTCAGCAGAAAGACATCGAGAACGAGAACGACAGTGACGATGAGAACGACGCGCTCCAGCTCACACTCTTCTACAATGAGAAGCCGGGAGATGGTGGAAACGCCAACGTGGCAGGATTTCCTGTCAAGATGTCGGCAAAGCCCGCGCGCCGTGTCGCCTTACCTAAGCACAACGTCGCTGGCGAGTCGCTGTCGCATCCGATCGCACTTCGCCCAAGCGCACCACTTTCGAGCAAGATCGTGGGCGGCGTCCCAATCACAAAACGTTGCGTACAGCACAAGTCGAAATATGTCCATGACAAGATCAAAGCTCTTCAGCGGGAGCGCAGCAACTACTCTCGTACCGATCGCAAGGTCCACCCCGATGGGACGTTTACACTGAAGCATCGCGACAAAGATCGTGACTCCCGGTGGGCGCAGCTGCGTGTCCTGCAGGTCCGCCGCTGGGTTGGCCTCTTTATCAAGGGCAACGAAGACGAGTACAACAACGTTGGCTTTATCAACGAACACGAGGCCGATATGGTAGATGCCATGTGCATTCGCGCAGCGTACGAGGCTAAGGATACACCCAACTCGCGCACCCTCGAGACTGCATGCGCCGCCCTCTGGGCGTGTGCGCTGGTGCAGGAGGTGTGGGCCCGCGAACACAAAGGCTGGGTGGTCGAAGACGAAAACGCTCGCGATAAGATGTCCTTCAAACATATGGAAAGCGTATGCATCAGCGTTGAGGGGTGCAAGACAGTACTCCCGGAACGACACTCTGACGACTCTGTGGAGCTCAACAAGTCGAAGAGCCAACGCGAGAAGGGCGTGGTGCGCAAGTTCTCGTCTCATGCCTTCGGCACGTACTCGCAGATACTTGCCAAGCTCGATTGTCTCGACAGCCTCCTCAAAGCATCGGACCGATTTGAAGGCAAAGGGCTTCATGGAGATATTGCTCGTGCTAAACCGCCGGCATTGATCCGCGCGCCTAAGCCAGGCGCACAGCAGACTCGTCGTATGGAGATCCGCAACAGCCACACGATGGGTGGAAATTTGCACAAGTGGCCAAGCTCCTCGGCATCGTCTTCCTCATGAAGACGTCGCTGCTGATGGAGCGCCGCTTGCGAACACAGGCCGACGAGGACAAGACTCGCGCACGCCTCGTCGAGAGCGAGGCGTCCGCCAAGGAGTCGGAGCGGGAGGTCGAACGGCGCGCGCATCGCGTCATCAACCACACCTCGAAGCGCGTCATGACCAAAACCAACTTCTTGCCACGATAACCACACACGATGGTCAAGTAAAGGAGAGGAGAGGACAGAGAAAGGACAGAGAGAGAGAGGACGAGGAGTGTGTGAGAAGTGGAGGAGAAGCATTGCATGCAATGCTTCCATCCCTTGCTAGTCTTTCAATTCAACAGCCTGGTGACGAAAATGACATACACCTTGAAAACGTGCCTGATGTTCTTGGAAAGATTGTGACCAATGCAGGCCACTCGGTTCGCGACGTGTGTGCCGTTGTTTCCGCCCTGTCGCGCTCGTCGAAGACGTTGCGCAACAGTAAAGAAGCATGGCAGGACGTTGCAATCACGTTTGACATGCCAGGAAGGCCCCTTTTCGATACGGCAGATGGGTGGAGGGTACGAACAGTTCGCTTTAACACACACACTACTGCTCTGATGCACAAGCTGTGTATACCTATGCATGCTTATTCTGTGTGCCTTCTCGATTCGCGTTTTGCGCAATTCTGTCGTGAAATGTGCCTCTACTGCGAGCGGGAGCATGTGATGCTTTGGTGCGGAAAGGTTCAGAACGGTGCGCTTGCTCTCACTGCGCTGTCAAATTCGGTCTCTGCTGATGAGTTCAACTGGATCATCAACTACGCCTCTAGTGATACAGTGGACGGTTTCCGGACGGTTCCCGTCCCACAACTTCGTGTTTACGTCGAACAGATGCTGCACAAGATGGTTGATATCCCTAACCACATTGCTCCCATTGGCGTGGCAAAAGCAATAGTAAAATGGCTAGATTCTCACCCCGTTAAAGATGAGGGTGCGTTTGCCGATTTGTTCAAGCGTAAAGCGCACGAAGAGCGAGTTTCACTTGCCATGAAAGCTGCGGGACAAAGCAAACATGTGGAGCTTGCCGCTTTCCTTTTCCAAGTGGCTTTGGACAGAGCCGTTCCAGACGAAAAGTGGAAGAAAATTGCTATTTCCGATCTGATCTGGAAGAACTTTAACATTGCGTTCGTTACATCTCGAGACGCTTCGCTTAACCGCGTGGCCTTGTGGAAGGCGCTCGCCGCCGTCTCACAACCTAGGCGCCAGGCCGTTCTGTGGTACCTCAACGCCGCGCTTTTGTCGCCACACGATACAGAGTTCATGAAGTACATCTACAAAGAGTACAATATCACAGGCGATGAAGTGCGGAAACTTATCAACGGTGCCATAGACGGTGTAATCATGGCACACACAATGTTAGCAGATCCAGAGAAGAAGAGTTTCGATACGTGGAATTTGTTGTATGAATGGAAGACGAAGAAAATGTGATGCTCTCAGCACACGGCCACTGCATACGGCGGCGGCGTCGCGATGCCTCCGACGGGCACATCGTGCTCGATGCGGCGCTGTCAAAATCGACAGAAACGCCGCTAACGCGAAATTTTGGTGGATTTGCGCAAAAGAAACGCAACGTGGTGAGTCTCACGAAGCAGTGGTGTCGTGTCGTTCGACTTCGACAGGTGTATGGACACATTCGGCGACAACCTGGGAGCCGAGTTTCGTCGCGTAATAATGCTACCATTGTCACCGCCGCCACCACCACCATCGCCTACCCGCCCAGCTGCTCCGATGTCCCGCTTTCTACTATTGCCGGTGTCGCCACTCCCTCCGCCGCCTTCTCCTACAGTCATCTGCTCCGAAGCACAAAAGCTTCCGCCGTTGTCGCCACGCGTCCCCCCGCTTTCTTCTGGTCTGGTTTCTGGTTTATTAAATTTGTAAGATTCAAAAAATTATTTTCCTCGTCGGAAATGTCTCCCTGGTCCAAGGTCCAGGGTCCACAGTTAATTATCCGAATTCTCATATTTGTCAATACTCACTTTCCAGATTGTGTCTTGTATCAATCCGACCAGCTCCAGACGACGCCTTATTGAGCGACGAGGAAGTCTGGTGCGCCAGATATTCGCCTTGTCTCCCACCTGCTCTGGTGCCTTGAACTCGAGTCTGGCACGTGAGCGGGGTGCTTGCCACACACACATGGGCACCAAATGCGATTTGTTGAGCTTCACAGTCGCTGGGTTTCGATGCGTCGCGGCACTGGAGATGGCGCCATGGCGCCAGGTCTTGGCGCCAGGTATCTTGGCGCCTGGCTGTCCTGTGACACAACGCGCGCGCTGGACCTCACACGACATTTCCCAAGCGATTCGATGCAAGCAGGATGACTGTATCCGGCGATCACTGCCCTCCCTCTCGCGAATCTCAGGCGGGTGGTCTGAGGCGGGCGGCCGCCCAGGCACCTGTTTGCAAAATGTCCTGACCAAAAGCTGACCACCGAACGTGCTGTGTGTGTCGTATGCGTTGGTGCAGAGTGTGCAATGGCTTGCATTTCTGCTTATGAGGAGATGCGCTTGAACAACATCAAGGAGAACCACGCCATCCTCGTCGACCTAGGGCTCGCGCATCCGGATCCGGACCCCTCCGAGCCGAAGCGCGTGGTCAAAGAGAAGCAAACAAAGAGAAGGGGCCCAGTGCGCGCGAGTAGCCGACTGATCTCGGCCAACGAGATCGATCTTCTCAACGAGACCGATGTCCTCGACGCACTCGACGCGCTCGAGTCGGCCGACCCGCCGCTGCCGCTGCCACCACCCGTGCCCACGCGCGTTTCGCGGCCGGTGGCCAAGCCGGTGGCCAAGCCGGTGGCGAAGCCGCTCTCGGACGACGCGCAGGTGGTGATCGAGGAGTTTCGCTCGCTCCTCTCGTCCGACGGCTACAACGTCAACTACCACAACGACTCGACCGCGTCAAAGAACATCCGCTACATGCGCATGCTCTTCGATAACGACATCTTCCGAACCCGCGCTGATTTCTTCGCGCCCGGGGCGCGGCAGAAGGCGCACGACTTCTACATGAAAATGGCCGAGAAGAACTACAACGGCAAGACGAGTGTGAGAAAGCTGTACACCAACTCGTGTGGTGGTTTCGACAAGTACGCCGTCCTCGCCAGTTTTGGCAGCTCCGACACCTCGAGCACCTCGCGCGGTGGTGACGTAGCAGTGGTGATCGACGCCGCGGAGCAGTCGACCGACGCGGAGCTCTCTACGACCGACGACATCCTAAAAATGCTCGACATGCTCGACGACGGGCAGACGGAGGACGCGTGAGAGAATGTCATTGACGGCGTGTCGATCGTGTCATTATTGACGCACCGCTGTGCGCGCACGGGTGTGTTTCGGCCAATATCCGGTTAGTCGCGACTAACCGAGGGGTGTGGCGCTTCAAGGCAGAACCCGATCCAGGGAGTAGAGCATGGCCCGTGTGGGTCGTGTGCGCGGTGTGGGCGGTGTGGGCGGTGTGGGCGGTGTGGGCGGTGTGCATGCATCTTCGTGACAATTGCATGCAAAGTCGTTTCTTTGCGAGATTGTGACGAGAACGCCCGACTTTTGGTGATGCGTGCCGTTCAATATTTTTTGCTGCCGGGCCGCGCGCGCGGTGGTCGTCGAGCAAGCCGTCGTGCAAGAGCATGTCAACCTCAACGGTGCGCACGCGCGATTTTTTTGCGCCATTGCGCTTGCCCGCGCGGCCTCGCCGCGCGCGCGCTTTTTTCTGCATGGCGCCTTGCTGGGCGGGCGGGCGGCCGCCAGCAGGCGCCTGTCACAAGACTACAGAGATCGCGTCGGGTGGGCACCGGAGGCGACTGGTGGCGATCACAGGTCCGATCGGGAGCGCTGCGGGCCGTAAAAGTGCCCCGGTACTTACTCGGTGCACCCTTGGTGGTCTTGTGGCGGGCGCCTGCTTGACAGCTGGCTGTGCACCAACTCACATAATGTGCGCAACACCACGCGCTCGCAGGCGAATGATGTCCAGAAGGCCCTCGATCAGATCAGGACCTTCCTGATGCCGCGCAAGCGCACGTCTGGCCGCAGCCTCGACGTGAGCTTTCGCGGTGCCATCCTGCGCGTGGTCGACAGTGGGTCAAATTTCAAGCTCCGTGGCCCCGACGGCGCGGTTATGACGACAAATATCAAGGGCCTCCAAGACGCCCTGTCCGGCTTCAAGTCGAAGAAGACGTGCGAATTCTGTGGCAAGTCCGTCGGCAACTCGGGCGCATTCGCGCGCCACGTCAGTGCGTGCAAAAAGAACCCGGGCAACGCGACCGGTGACGACGAGGAAGGCGAGGAGGAAGGCGAGGAGGAAGGCGAGGAGGAAGGCGAGGAGGAAGGCGAGGAGGAAGGCGAGGAGAAAGTGTCGGTAGCCCCCAAGGTGGGCATGAAGGTGTACATCGCCGAGCCGCCGTCGCAAGAGCAGATTGATGCACTGGAAGCTGTCATGAAATCCATCTCTGCCGCGCTCGGCGGGGATGTCAAGGAGCTGACGCTGCCCATCGCAGATGCCGACATCGACGTCGTCCTCACCCGCGACACTCTCGATTCCAACTTCCGAGTCAAAATCATGACCAACTGTGGAGAGATATTTGACTTCGACGGCGTCGAAGATCTGGGCGAGGTCGACGAGGAGAAGATCCGAAAGAGCCTCCACGACGTCATCCACTCATCCAATGTATACGACACAACGAACAAGGGGAAGATCATTGAGGTTAAAGAGGACGGAGGCGTCTGTGCTCACGGCATCGTGACATTCGATGGAGTTGCCCAAGACAGCCACTGGGAGCTGCCCGGCGACAGACGCGGCGCTATGTGGGATTTAGCTTCGCAAAGCGAGGAGGAGGCCGATGCGGAGGTCGATGCAGAGGCCGAGGTGGAGGCCGAGGTGGAGGCCGAGGTGGAGGCCGAGGTGGAGGCCGAGGTGGAGGCCGAGGTGGAGGCCGAGGTGGAGAAGGTCGCGGTGCCCGTTGTTGGCACAAAGGTCGAGCTTCAGGTCGCGACCTGGTCGAACCTGGACGCTGTTGCGGAGAACGGCTGTATCACCGTTGATGTGATCAAGGCGAACCAAGCATCCTTTGTCGTTCGCCATCCGATATCGGGGGTCAAGAAAACGATCAAACTCAAGAGCACTGGCTGGAGTACTGTCCAGCAGTCTGCGGCGGCGGAGTCGGCCGAGAAGACGACCTCCATGGTTGACCTTTGGTCGGTGCCCACAGGGTACGTGCGCGCGATCAAGATCGCCGAGCAGCTTGACCGTGAGACTTCCCAAGCGTTCTCGGCCGAGTTCCTTAAGAAGCGCGCCACCTTGGACGCCGACGTCAACCCAGCGGCAAAAGACGCTGACGAGCTGTACAACGCGAATGTATCGGCCGCGCGCAAGCACGCCAAGAAACTACACCCTCCGACTGAAGCTGTCACGTCTCTCCGCGCTGGCATTGCCGACGTCGAGGAGAAGCGGTGGCAGCTTTCGAATGCGGAGCAGGGGCTGTGGAAGCAGCTTCGCAAGCTGGAGTCGAAGCAGCCGGCGAGTGGGTCGAACAGTGCCTAGGGAAAGGCGAGTGTGCTTCCACTCTTTGCTGCCGACGAACGCACGCGTTGGTCGCGCAAGCGCAAATTGTGGCGGCGCGCTCGTTCTTCATTCCGAGACGAAGGAGTCTGTTTAAAGGTCTGGCCATCACTCATACCGAACGCAGGAATGGGTCTGTTTGCGACCACGGACATGTACGACGGCCAGCAGATCGGTCGCGTTTCCGGGAAGGTCCTGTTCAGTGCAACGTCGGAGGTCAGCGCGGAGAACTTTGCGCTTGAACTCAATGATGACAAGGTGATCATGCTGAGGAGTGCAGGTCAGTGGGTGGTGGTCGATGTGCGCGGCTCGGTATTCGAATACATGAACTGCTCTAAAGGTGTGGGCGATGCGAATGTGCACGTATCACCGTCTGGCTATGTGTCGTGCGACAGCTGTGTGTTTGCGGGCGACGAGCTCGTGTGGTTCTATGGGGAGCTGCACGCCAGCGCGCATGCCTACTGTCCGGTGTAGAGTAGCTGTCACCAATGCGTTGTGGTCGTGTCCACCGCTAAGCTGCTCGGTCAGGTTGACCAGAACGAGACCGGACTTAGCAAGAGTGACAGTGTTGTGCTGAACTGGTCCATGGAGATACCAACGCGTGTCGAAATTTTAGAAGGCATACGAACCCGAGTATGCTCTGAGATTAAACACACGCTCACACCACACGAAGCGGTAGCCGTGTCTCTCGCCGCCACTGCTCCACGAGACCGCGATGTGGTGTTCGGGATGCTGCTCAACAACACCCAAGCAAAGAATGCCACGCGCAGCTCCGACTCCATTGCACCCACGGACATCGAATGGGCATTTGTCTTCGGCGACAAAACGGCACCCATCGTGCGCGACGGTGGACTGGTAGGCCTCACCAGAGAAGAGGCATTTGCCGGTTGCCATCAACAACTTGAAGCAGCACTGCGGTGCTCTCTTATGGAGACACGGTCGAAGATGGCTTGGGACAAGGCCCTGACTAAGGCTGGTTGCTACCTAGCGCTGCACTCGGAAGACGCAGAGTCTAGGGTCGCGGCGTGCTTGGGCGGCATCGTGCGTGCCGACAGCCGTAGACTAGACGATGTCAGATCCTCTATCGAAGACGGGAACGTAGACCACATGCTTCTTGCAAAGGTCGTGCTCGCGATCGCCGAGTCCATTGTACCATGACACATGAGATGTGCTATTGCGAGTGTACGTGGTCGACCACGCGCGCTACTTTGGCCACGCGGAGTCACACGGCGACAGTCGGAACGATTTTAACGCAGAGTGAATCATAAGATGGGACGAACAGCGGGTGAGTATAGTGTCATTGGAATGGGCACGCGCGTCGAGACACGCGGTGACCTGATACGCTTTCTTCGCTCGGGTAATCACACGCGTCATCTGACAGTGGCGGTTGTGGGAAACGGCCCAATCTCGTTTTGGGACCGCGACGAAATCGAGGGCAGTCACGTGGTCGTGAGATTCAACGACTGCAACTTCCTGAAGCCTGGCGAACGGACGACGCTTCGAGTTGTACGACATCCAAGCGCGCGAGCGCCAAGTGTGGCGGTTCACGCGCCAGTGTGGCACATTTCCTACAACTCGCGATTTGTCCACAATGACGCCGCCGTATTTACGCCGGTGTACGAGGCGCAGTACGGCGGCGACAACGAGCTGCCGTCGTCGGCGCGCATATTTCCTAACTGCAATTGCGGCGACAGTTGCCTGCAGCGCGGCCGCTTTGCCGGCCCAAGCACGGGCGCAGTAGCGCTTAGCCAGCTGCAGCAGCTCGACGAGGTCTCGAAGATCAAGGTCTTTGGTATGAATTGGAATGGTGACGCGAACGTGCACATTGATTTCGCGAATCGCTCGTTAGTCTCTGGGTGTTGCACCAAGTGTGAATTTCACACAACATCCAGCAACCTCTACGGAACGGAGATTGCCGGTGCGACGCTCGGCGTTTTTGCCATTGGCGGCGTGATCTTCTTTGCGCTTTTTGGACTCGAGGCTCGACATTTGCTCGAGGCTCGACATCTGCTCGCGCCGCGCAAGGAGGCTGAGCGTCCGCTGCTTAAACTCAGGCACCCGGCCTGAGCATCGCCCCGCTCGCTATCGCGGCCTTTTACTCTGAGCGGGTGTACGTGGGTTGTTCACTTTAGTGTATAAAAATTAAATGGCGTGCGAAGACAAACCGACGCTCACCATTTTGTTTGACCGGCTGGTGGACGCCCTGCTGTCTATGACGTCTCCCCAAACGGCAGCATTTGCGCTCCAATCGGTGATTCTCATTTGGCTTGTGCTGACTGTCGGGAGCTCCGTGGTCGCGTCTCTCATTATGATCCCACAATCCAAACGGCGATCCGAGCGTCTTGTGACCGATTGGCCGAGCGTGGGTGTGGTCGTACCGTGTTTCATGCCCAACGAACACGAGATTATCCGTGAGACTGTCGAATTGGTCGCCAACTCGACCTACTCGGGCGAGCTGACAATTCACATACCTTACAATGGCGGAGCGCCCGATGCCAATTTCACATTGCCAGCCGAGATCAATGGTCGGTCCGTCCTCCATTACAGCGTCGACGGCTCGACGAGCAAGGCTGCCAACATCAACCAAGCGCTCAAGAAGCTCGATGAGAGCGTATTGATTGTTGCTATATTTGACGCTGATCATCACGTTGCGTACGACACAGTCGAGCAGCTCGTTCGTGTTCTCGTCAACCGGTCAACCAAGTGCGTCTGTGTGCAGGGCTCCGTGCTACCGCTACGTGGCGGAGACGAATGGCGAGTCTGCTGGTTGAAATGGCTTGTTGTTGGAATGGAATTTGTTGGCTGCCGTTTCTACATCCCCGGTGTGGCCCTGCTCACGGGCTCCGCGTGGTTTGCCGGCGCAAATGCAGCATGGCGTCGCAAGGACCTCGAAGAGCTCAGCCTGAGTATCGACGCCGTGACCGAGGATATCGAAATTAGCCTCCGAACGATGCTCGACGGTAGGAGAATTTTGATTGCGCCTTGGGTCGTCGTCGAAGAACTCTGCCCGCCTTCCTTGAGCATCTTTGTCCGGCAGCGGTTGAGGTGGGCGCTTGGCTGGGAACAGGCGAGCCTAAAGCACGTGGTCGGCGTACTGAAGAAGAGAAAGCGCCTGCTCGTGGTGCTTCTTTCGCGTTACATCAATATCGCCGCAGGCCTGTTTGCATTCATCAACCTGATTACTCGTTCACTGGACTTTGTCAACGAGCGAAGGAACCCAAATGCTCTTCCCGTCATGCTGCTCACATCGGCTGCAGGCTATACCGGCGCTGCTGCTCTCCTGTGCGTAACTATCGTTTCCATAACCGACGGCGAGGGCGTCCGCCGACTTCTACAAATTTTTTCATTCATGGCACTTGCACCCGTCTTTGTCTGCTGGCAAATTTTTACCGTGTTGAGTGCTTGGGCCACTCTTTTGTGCTTTCCCATACAATGGATCCCAACGACTCGACGCAGGGGCGCCACCGTTCACCGGATTGCAATGCCAAAAGCCGTCCCGGGACGCGCATTGAGAATGCGAGTGCGGCATCGTCGACTCGCGACTGCAGAGGAAGCGTGAACGGCTCGGGCCCGTTTCACACGCGCATCGGATAGTCCCACGTCTGTCGGTGGTCACAGTTGGCACAAAGGAGCCTGCATTTTTCGGCCTCCGCATTGAGGACGTCCTTGATCTCCTCGAGCGACGCCTCATTGGCACAGTTGCGTACCAACCCTGCGACACCGCCCTTCTCGCCTGCGAGCGTGCCCTTGCCCTTCATCTTGGTCGACGCGTCCCGGTGATCAAAGATGAACGCGTGCTCTTGGCCGACGAGCACTTGGCGGCTGCACAGCTCGCAGCACATGCCGCGCTTGATGGCGTCGACGTACTGCTGCTTGGGATACACGATGATCGCCTTCCGCTTGCGATTGTACTGCTTGCGCTCCTCCTCGGTGCCGTTGTATTTGCCGTCGGGCATTGTCGCCGGGTCCGGGTACTTGTTGGCCGCCTTCCCCGTCTTCTCGAGCCTGTGGCAGAAACAACAGGGCCACTGCAAGCCCTTGGCCGCCTCGTGCCGCATCGCAGCGACGCTACCGTTCCCAGCCCACCACGCGTAATCGCTGAGAGCGTGCGTCTTGCGGAGCTCCTCGTCCTCCTCCGCCTTGGTGTGCACGTGATCCGCCTCAAGAACGCACGAAGCCTGATCGCCACGTTCGACGCAGCTTGGGTGGCGGCAACCGTCGTTCTGGGCGCATGCCTCCTTGCGCATGCGCTCCCACTCATCCTTGCAAGCTTCTTGCGCCGGCGAGAGCTTTCTGCCGTTCTCGGCGCACGGCGGGCAGAGGGTGAGGCGCAGCGCCTCGACGCGCCCGCGCGCCTCGCGCGACGCATCCAGGTCGCGCGCCGAGTACGCGGTTTCGTAGTCGCCCAATGCCTTGTAAAAGTCGGGCCTCTTGCGGCCATTCTTGTTGCATTCCATCGGTGCGAATCGTTCCATGGACAAGAAGCTGTTCTTCTTGCAGCAGAAACAACCGGCCCACAGAGTGCCATCGGGACTGGCCCGTGAGACGAGGACGCGTCGGGAAGGCCTACTCTTTGTCGCCTCGGTTTCCTCGTAGTTGCTCCGTTCGCCATTCGGAAAGAGGTTGACCGGACCCGTCGGCGCCTCCGGCGCGGGCGCCGGTCCCTCTTGCTTGGCAAAGTAGTTGTTGATAGTGTAGTTGTTGTTGATTGTAATGTTCTTCACCACATTCGGCTCCGCCGCCTTGCGCTTGGACATTCTCGTGTCCACGTCGACAACTCACGGGCGTATGCCAAGTTAGCGCGTTCACAATATATGACGGAGATAAGGCCTCTGTGTGTAATGAAGTACAAGAGGTGCAACGACACGATGCTTCCCAACCTCTCAGGCATCTCCCGATGCACGCCTACAGTTTACGCTTCCAACGACCCAAGGTTGACGCATGTGTTGAATATTGGAACAGGATCCGCAGAAAGCGGATCAAGCAGCAAGAAACGCAAAGATACAGCACCCGAAGCGTTCGATTTCGAGAAGTCGACAACTCATGAAATATTTACGCTGCCAAACACATTGTCGGGACCTGATGCGAACACTGTGGTGGCTGATGATCAAGCCATACGCGATCTTAAGGGGATTATCGACGTACTCTACAACGAAGTGATGACAGAGTACAAGATCGAGATCAAACAACAATATCGGGGCTTATTTGAAACCCCAATTTGGAATATACCAGAAGGAAGCGAAAAGTTCAAAGCCCGAATGGATGACATGAAGGCCTTCCAACTGCAACTAAACGAGCCGAGGACTCCCGTAGCAATGTGGTCAACATTTCGAATGCTCGTGAGCAAGTTTATGGACATTGCAGCCACAAGAGTCGTGTCCCAGAAGACACGGTTTGCACTGGACATGGCTGCCATCAGCAGCGGATTTTTTCCAGGTGCTGATGGAAGCTACTATTTCGACCAAACCAAGACAAAGGGCTACCGAATCTACGGGGCTTTGGGTTTACCCTCATCATACCCCCAACTTACAGATGACGAGATAAAGGCCTTGACTCGCTAAGGAAAGAGGTTTTTCGGACCTCTCACATGTGTGATCTTAACTGTTAGTGCTTTCCAAGTCATCAGCAAAGATGTCTTCTATATTTTGAACACTTTTGACACGGTCCAGCAACTGCGGCACCACGGTCCAGCAACACCTGCAACACGTCGATACTCTCCAGAATTTTTTGCCGATGCGGCTCGCCCATGCTCGGCTGCTGCTCACGGTCTTGACGTGCGACGCATTGGCGCCGCACCCAGTAGTCGACGCACTCCACAACCGCTCCCTGTCAGCGACGCCTCCGGAGACGGAGGCAGCCTTGCGTGCTCGCATCGCCGAATTGGAGACCAAGCTTGCCGGGGGTCATGCCAAGCCGGCGGAGGGTACAGCAGCAGCACCAAAGCACGCGCACGAACACCAGGGCAACAAGGTGCCGCCATTGAGTAAGGAGACGGTCGAAAAGATCTTTGCGTATACTCAGCCGTTCCCAGTGAAAGGGTACAATTTCAAGCGGAACGCGCCGGGCGAGAAGCATCCTTGGGGCAAGTCTGACGTGTGGCTCAAAGCGGTCATGACGTTTGAGCCCAACGTGACCGCGCTCAACGGCATCCACCCTCCGGTGCCCTTCCTCATCAACATTGGCGCGCACTACGCCGGCGGCATCGATGACATCGTCTCGTATGTGATGCAGAGTAACGAGGTCTCCGGCTTTGCCGTGGACTCGGATGACAATATGCCATGGGCGGGCTCGCTCATTCGCAAGCACACCGGCTTCGTCAACCCCACGAATGTCAACAGCGTGCTCCAGGCGGCGCACGTCCCCACTCATCCGATCGTGCTCAAGGTGGACATTGACTCGTACGACGTCGACGTGGCGCTGGCCATTCTCGAGCACCACTCGCCCATCTTCATCTTCGTCGAGCTCAACGAGAAGGTCCCGCCGCCCATGTGCTACTGCAACCGATACCACCCCGGCTGGGCACGCGTCGACAATGACGCGTACGGCTGCTCTCTGACCGGCTTCGTCAACGCCTTCGCGCCCAAGGGGTACGAGCTCGTCTCGGTCATCCTGAACGACGCCCTCTTTGTGCGCTCCGACCAGGCGAGCCTCGTCGCCAGCCAGCTGCCTGCAGGGAAGCTGCCCACGCCAACCGAGGCCTTCGACGTTGGCTATCGTAACTATCCGGGGCGGGCTGGCCTCTTCCCATGGAACCGCCACGTGGAGAGCTGGGTGGACACGCGGCAGCCACTCGAGACGCGCGCGCAGCAGGTGAGCCACTTTTTCAAGAGCAAAGGCAACGGCGAGGGCAAGGGCTACACGTACCCATTTGTGGGGAATGCAAAGGAAGGCGTGTGGCCTTGCGCGGCGGCATGAGTCCGAGCACGCTATTTCGACCAAACCAAGACAAAGGGCTACCGAATCTACGGGGCTTTGGGTTTACCCTCATCATACCCCCAACTTACAGATGACGAGATAGAGGCCTTGACTCGCTAAGGAAATTGTGCGATGCTTTGCATAGATGTGCCAACATGCATGACAGTCTACTCTGAGTACAATTCTACCCAGACAGTGTTCAACATAGACCACATAGGCGAACAGCTCGAGGATGCATTCGGAATGCATCAGTGTACGACAACCTCGATCGTCGTGGTTGTGTTAGTCACTATGGGTTGCTGTATTTTTCAGGCATTGTTTTTCATCGCATTTAGCCCCATTGTTTTTGCCATCAGTGGCAAGAACAAAAGAGCCGTCCAAGACCGCCTTCTGAAAGCCAATGCGGAAAATAACTGCGACGTCGAGATTGCCGCTGCTGGTGAGCTCGGCGTGCCGTTGCCACCACCACGCTCGAAAAAGCACGTCAAAATGAATTTATATCCCAAGCCCAAGTCCGACACAGTCGCGCGACACTCTAGCCGTCGTGCGAGTAACATGATTTCAGGTGCAGACATCGACGACATGGAGCTCTGATGCAGCTCAGATCTTTCAGAGTGCTCTCTCAAGCTCCAAAAAGATTGGAGAATGATCAGACAGTCCGATTATCGACTTGCGTGAATTCTGGTGGACCAGCAGCTCGAGCACCTTTGCCGAGATGGTGTAGTGGTTGCGCGTATCCTCGGAGAGTAGAAAGTTGTCAAACGATTTCTTTCCAGCGGTCGTCTTTGTGTTATCACCGAACAAGACTTCAAATCCTTGTTTTCGAACATCGTAGCGAGGATCACCCATGTATGAATTCCAGTCCCCTGCGAGTATATGTGCGACAAATGAGGTCTTGGCGTCTTTTGCACCCTTTGTAGTAAAGGGTGTGTCGAGTCGAATACTAGCTTCGCCTGTCTTTCCGTACATCTCAAGGAGGCGGACTATTTGCACGTCTCGCTCCCTTGATCGAGATTCTGGTGGCAGATGCACGCTGGTTACGACAAAGCGACCACCTCCTGGGCGCGAGTCCTCGAGTAGTGCGGAGAATGGCGAATGGTCCATATGAATAGAGCCAATTGTGCTCAGCGTTTGGTGGCGCAGCACCACAACCGGCGACTTACACAGTATCACGTGAAGTTCTGGAATTCCTGGGCCGCTGGACTCAGAGGCAGCGAGGCTCCACGCGCGCTCTCCGGCAAGGTTGAGTCGTTCCAGCAGGCCCACTGCGCGACGCTGGAAGAGTACATTAGATGCCCGCACCTCCGACAACACGATAACGTCCATGTCTACGGCGAAGTCTGCAATTAGCTCTTTCCAATCGTCTTTCAGATCTTCGCGGTCGAGACGAAGCTTGAGGGCATTGAATGCACAGATCTTGAGGGAATATCTAGGCTTCCATATTGAGGTCCTTGTAAGCAAAGAGCTTGTCTCCTTTTTTACGACAGCAAACGGGGCAACCCACACGGGTGGTGCGGGGGTGTATGGTCTGGGTGGAGGCGAAATTGGTCTAAACTCATAATCTTTTGGGTGCTCGTTTGGGATCTTCACAGACACGTCCTTTGGCTCTTCCGTGGGCTCTTGCTTGGGCTTTTGCTTGGTCTTGGCGTCTTGGCGCTTCTTCTTCATCAGAATCTTGACCATTTCCTCGACCTTGGTGTTTTCGTCAATGGAGCCACCTGCTCCTATCGCATCTACTAGAGCACGCAGCACACCATCGTCCAGTGCAGCTAGCTTCTTCTCTCCTTTTCCTCTGAGACCCGTCTGTAAAAGTTCAGCAGCGACTGCGTCGGTGTCATTAATTTTCATACGACTCTACCTTACAGCCACTTTCCAAGAAACCACACTCATTGCTAGCGCTGAGTTTCCAAAGTCTGTTTTCTAAGACAAAGTCCCTACTGTGATGTCATAAGCTTGTACGGACGCTTGTATTGACAAAAAGAAAATGGCAGCTAAGAACACATGGGTCACCGGCCTGGTCGTTGACGTCGCGGCCGCACTTGGCCTGCTCGTTCATTGGTTAGTGGTGGCGCTTGTCGTCGACCTAGCAAACCTCGATGGATGGCACAAGGGGGTAAGCCTGTACTTGGCAGTCGTGACCCTTGGCGTAAACGCAGCCACGCTCGTGAGGTCCTTCAGCATCCTTGGAGATGCGATGCCACAGGAGAGCCACTCGGAGACGGTTGTGGGTATGTTTCTAGAGATCTGCTCGCTCGCGCAGGGGTGGGGATGCGCCTTTGTGGCGGCGCGCGAGTGGTCGCTGCCATCAACAGATCCGTTTTTCAGCGACCCCTTCCTCCACAAGACGGCCAATAGCATCTTTGAGATGTCACTCGTACAGGTGTTTGCTATTGGCATTTTGCTTTTCACACTGCTTTTAAAATTTCACGTACATTGGATTAAAATGCACTTTGCTTTGCTTTTTCCTCGCAGGCCGGCGTGGGCTGGGCGGCCGCGGCTCCCTACACACTCGCCGAGCGACTGGTCGCTTGGTGCGCAGCTTACATCGGCGGCATTTTTGTTATGAATATGTTCATAATTTCGGTAGTACTTGCGCGTCGCGGGTGGTGGCACGCGGTGCCTTACACGTCAGCTACCACGAGTACATCCGCGCGTTACGCGTAATCCGCCGCCCTTTGCTGCGCCACGAGGTTGATGATTACGGACTCCTTTCCAAAGCGGGCACGGCATGTGGGACAAGCAAAGATCTTTTCATCGCGCTCCGCCGTGGCGATGTGGCGCTCGAGGCCAATCTTGGAGAATGTGTGTCCACATGGAAGAATACGAGCTTCGAACATTGGCTCGAGCGTGATCGGACAACACAAATCATCGGGACATTCAGGCTTGGTCGACGGCGGCGACTGCTCGCGCGGCGGTAGACGGTTCGTAAAAACGATGCCTCCGCTGCCCCCGTTGACGTTGCACGTTTTGACGCGGTAAAGCATGACAGCGTTGCCTGCGTTCCTTTTGACGGGTGGAGCAACAATAGAGCTTGACACTCGGGCGGATTCCATGCGGTGCGAGATGTACTTGCCGAGTTCGTCACGCGTAGGCTCTTGCTCGGTTGGCTGCGGCGGTGCCGACGGTGGTGTGACTTCGGACGAGACAGTACGTGCCTCCGACGACGTCGCTGCAGCCGACGGCAACTTCTTGCGCGCCTTCTTCTTCTTTGCCATGCCCATTGTGGCTTGGGTAGGCTGCTGCTTGTCAGAAGGCGGAAGCTCAACAGACCCGGCAGGAACGGTCGCCTCGACAGACGCTTGGCGGCGCGCAGCCTTGAACGCCTCCTTTTCGTCATGCTCCGTCTTGCGAAAGCCATTGTAGATGGTTTTGAACTTATTGAGCTCAACCATTGTGTCCGAATGCTGCTCCAAGAGTGTCTTGTGCACCTGGTCCAGTTTGTTCCACTCGTTGAGGCGGTGCCACAGCTGCTTCTTGTACACGTCCTTTTGCTTGCCCTCGGAAGCCTCGCGGTACAGCTGCCAGTTTTGGACGGCGTACTTGTTGGCATTTGTAAGAAACGTCGACCACTGTGTAACAAAAGCCTGGTTCGCTTCCGCGACCTTTTCAGCTTCCCGACGGGCGTTCGCCAATACCATCTGGGCACCGGCACGCTGCTTGCGCTGCGCCTCGACCTCGCGCTTCTTTACATTAGCCAAGTGCTTGTCTTCCAAAGCCTTCTTTGCTGCCGCTGCCTCACGACGCTCCTCCATCAGAAGGGTGTCGGCAGCAGCCGCTGCGACCGAGTCCTGCTCATAGCGCCGTATTGATTGGCGACGAAGAGCGGCATCTTTCCATTCTTCTATCACGGAAATGGCGGCGTGGCTCATGATCGAAGTCCGCTTCGATGCCGCCTGAATAAGAACGGGTACATGCTCAAGAAGGTAGTCGTCAAGTGCGTCGTGAAATAATTGGGTTGCTTTGTCGGCGGGTACTTTAGATATCAGGATATCACCGGCACCGCAAAGGATATCACACACCTCATCACCATCTTCCTCAATCCAGTACGTACCATGAAGGATAGTCTGAACCACTCCATACGTTCGGTAGGCGAGAGCGTTGAGCAAAACGTCCATAATCTTGCTGTACAGGCTATGTTTGTAATCTCTGAAGCAGCTGTGCGCCGCCGCGGCAGCGACACAGTCCCGCACACGAAAGCAAACGTCACCACACGAAGTCGCGTCGGAAAACGGGGTGAATCGCGCGGCGCTCGCGTTGATCCATCCGTACATAATCCAATACACACAGCGGGAGGCTGGGCCTGCATACATTTTCGTGGCACCAATGAGGACCGTGCCCATAATCTCCAAAACAATAATGCCGAATACGATCTTCCATTCTTCACTGGAACATGGGGCCACGCCGACAGTGACACGAAGCCATGCGTGGATTGCGTAGAACGCGTCGACCAATTTGGAGCCGTCCGAAGAAATGCCCGTGTAGTGTTCCACGACCCACTTGCGGTATCTGAATGTATCCTTCAAGGCCACCAAGAGGCTGGCAGACAAGTAAATACGCTCGTCGAGGTAGTAAACTTTTATTTCACCTGCTGTTGAGATGTGGTTGCGCCTCCTGGTCCACCCTTCCATGCAGATGCCGTCAATAGAGCACAAAGTTTTTAACGTCTTGTAGTGATTCGTAAACAAACATTGTCCGACCATGCGCGAGAATATGTCACAGAATGGCTTTGTAAGTTCCTGTTTTTGTAGGCGATCCTGGTTCTTTACATTCGAGAGGGTCAGCTCCCCGGTGAACCAATCCGTCAGTCTCGTTGCATTGAACACAATTGCAAGCTCTCCAAGAACTATCTTTCGCGACGGCTTGAAAATTTCGGACAGTTTGATCGACTTCTGGTCTGGTATCCAGATACTCGACTCGCGCTTACGAAGTGGACATGAAGTTCCGTTTGTGGGTATGTCGACGTCAAAAACTTCAGGATCCATGATCAACCACGCTTGGTAGTCGATAAGGTTCAGCCAATCGTCGTCGTCCGTGATAGTGTGGGCCGCCAACGCGCTTCGGCGGATTGCCACCCGGTACATATCCACGTCATCTGCTTGTATCGCATTGAAAATGTCCTGCATGATCACCAGACAGTTGGCACGAGTCACATTCTCATGCGAGGTCTCTTGGCTGAAGCAGTTCTTAGTCGTCGACGCAAAAGCACCCATGTCGACTGCATACTGCCGGAGGTCAGTAGCGCCATGCAGGAACTCATCCCGTTTCTGTTCGATGTCCAACTTAGAGATTTGATTGGGGGTGGCGCGGTAGGCCTTCCACATCTCCTCCGGCCCTCGCTCCCCGTACTTGTCCGCGAACCATTGGTAGTGCAGGAAGCTAAGGCACCCCTCCGACTTCAACTTGTGCATCGATTCGGGCAATACAGCACTTTGTTCGCACATCGTGATAGACGGATCAGCGTCGCCTGCACTTGTGTCCGGCATGGCGGGCATGTCAGACTGCATCCTGCTCTTTTCGAACGACCGTTTAATCACTTTTGACTTGTCGCTGCTCGACCAGTCGGCGAAGAGCTGCCAGCGCGCGCGTTGGTAAGCAGTTCGATTCGAATAACAAGGTAGTGGTACCTCGTGGCAGGGACGATCCGAAGAGTGTGTCGTGGTCTTGCGGTCAATCTCGTCCCACAATGGAATCATGCAATCGCTGCCATCGGCAACGCCCCGAGCTCCCATTTCGCGAAAGACTGCTTCCGCCTCATCCATCAAATCGAGTTCGTCGTCTGTAAGCTCCTCGTCCGTGGAATTCAACAACTTGTTGACGGCACGCGCAAACTGCAACTGTTTAATTTTCTTGTCCTCACTGGTCTTGTCGTAATCTGGCGAGGTGGCAACCGCCAACTCACACGCGTCGCGCATGGCGGTGCACAACTCCTTTTCGGCGGTGCGCAACTCCGTGCTGTTTTCTTTTGCGGCATACTTGTTCATGCGCGCGCGTGCAATCGCAATCCACTTTGGGTTTGTGTTTTCTGCGTCCATGGACTTCTGGGCGAGAGACTCAAAGAGCTGATTCTCTCCCGAAGTGGGAGCACGCTCCTCTTCGTTAACTTTACTGACCAGCTCTTCCATCTTGACGCACAACTCCGACATATGACGCCGTAGAAAATTGTCACTGAAGTGAATCTCTCCGTGCTTCTTGTGCGTCGATGCGAACTCGCGGCGCACAAACACGCCGTTCTCATAGAAGTTAATCTCTCCGTGCTGCTCGTGCGTCGATGCGAACTCGCGGCGCACAATCTCGCCGTTCTCATAAAAGTCAATCACACCATCATTGTAAAGGCGCGGCAACGTGGCAAGCGGCTCTTCGTCGGCGCCCGACCCCATCGCGTCGGCGCCTGACATTTTGGAAGAGTTCTGTTGACCAAATTTATTGAGCATTTGCTGCAAACACGCTTTAGTAACACAACAAATGTATTTGTTTGACAACACGAAAATTGGGTGTGTATCTGACAGCCAATCGGCGCCGACACTTTTCGGCGCCGATTGACTGTGCTCATTTTCGACTTCGGTTCAAGCGACAGGCGAGACAAGTCGGGCAGATCCCACATGATGGACTCTGGACTCTACTCTCTCTCTCTCTCTCTCTCGCTAATACGCGTTATTTGTTCATCGAACACAGCGGAAAACCGGCGTGTTTGCTCACATGGACTGGCCAGTGTATACTGGATTCACGTCGCATTGCAACGAGATATGGATTAGCTTTGGAAGGCCAACATCCAAGGACGCGGGAGGGCATCCAATCGGATGGACTCCCGTCACCGCTCCCACCACTCTCACCGCTCTCACCACTCCCACCACTCCACGCAAATTCCGCGTGGGCGACTACTCCGACGACCCACGGTTTCTTGCGGCCGTGAACCTGCGACACCGAATCATCGTGCGTACCGGTAATGTGCCGGATATTCGTAACGGCAGTCTTGACCGTGTGCTGTTGGAGCTGGTGCAGCTGGCGCTCCAGCAAAACCTGGTCTAAGGACTCTCACGCGGGCCTTTGCTTCCGCCTCCCGCGTACTGGCTTGCGCCGGACGCGGCTCTCGTCCCCGCCGTTGAGGTCGCACACGAGCTGTCGGTGGACGCGGTCAATGTCTTGCTGGTGTCTCTTGTGCACGGCCCATCGCAAGCTTTTGATCGCCAGTGGCGGAAGCGAGGACGAGCTTTCGGCGCAGAGCACATCGTCGCTCTCTGTGTCGTGCATTGCGCTCGGAAGCGCCTGCGTCGGCACACGACGTAGGCTTATGCCCAACTTGTGGAGCACCGGGCTGACAGCAGCGGTGGCGAGGGCCGCCTCGTGATCGGCGCGACCACGAGGCAAGTGGAGCAAAAGAGAAAGTGGAATGTTGAGAGTGACTGTCTTCTAGTTTGATTCATTGGTTTTCCAACCGACCATTTGTTTTACAGCCCGGCACTTTCCCCTTTAGCGCTACGGCTGAGTTTCCAAAGACTGCTGTAGTAAAACTGTGACTCACTCTTCTCGCAGGCGCTTACGACTCGACTCGCAGGCGGCCCATCCGTGCTGGAAGCTTACCTTAGCGACGCACTCCGGAACGCCGACGGTCAGCTCTTCGCGGTGCTCCGCCCACGCCGCCTCGAAGCGCGCGTTGTCTCCTGCCTCGACGCGGCGCTGCAACTTCTTAACGAAGAGGACCACGTAGAAGCGGACGCTGAACACCGTCCACCGCTTTTGCTTGCGTGTCCGGGCTTTGAGCCATACAAAAAAGGGGTCTTTCTGCAGCTTGGACGAAGCGTACCGCAGCGCTCTGCCATTTTGCGCCACCGCTTCAAGAACAAACTCCCGGTCGGCCTGCAGCTCGACCGAAATATGGCACAGCGCGGAGACAGTGTTTGCCATCGCCGCCATCACCACCCCCCGGTCGGCTCGCATCTCGGCTGAAGCGTATTGAAGCGCACAGCCATATTCCGTCACCGCCGCCATCACCACCCCCCGGTCGGCTCGCATCTCGGCTGAAGCGTATTGAAGCGCACAGCCATATTCCGTCACCGCCGCCATCACCACCCCCCGGTCGTTTTTCAGATCGTCCGATGCGCAGTCCAGTGCACAGGCATTTTTTGCCACCGCCGCCATCACCACACCCCGGTCGCCTTGCAGCTCGGCCGAAGCGCGCTCCAGCGCGAAGCCGCTTTGCTTCACCGCCGCCATCACGACCTCCCGGTCGTTCCGCAGCTCGTCTGACGCCCAGTCCAGCGCGTAGCCCCTTTGCGCCACCGCCGCGAGGACCACTTCCCTGTCGCCCCGTAGCTCGTCCGAAGCGTACTCGAGCGCTCTGCTATTTTGTGTCACCGCCACAAGCACCACCTGCCGGTTGTTCCGCAGGTCTGGCGAGGCGAATTCCAGCGCACCGCCATTTTGTGCAACCGCCGCAAGAACAAAGTCCCGATTGGTCCAATCATCACTTCCGGCCACAGCATTCATTCCAACGTGTGCGGCGCCGACGGCGGAGTGGGGCGCAGACAATAAAATGTATGTAAGGTAGGCAAAACACACTCGTGTTGATCCTCACGATATTAAATGTGTTTGACTACAAAATAAATTGTCAACTATTTATCGGCGCCGACCCCGTCAGTTGTCGGCGCCGACAAATAAATTTGCGACCATAAATCATCGAGTCAAACGATATTTAGGAAATCGTGTTGAAATACTATACCCACTACAGCCGGCTTCTTCAAGGCCGACAGCATCTACGAGTATTCGGCGCCGACAGCTGACCGTTAATCGGCGCCGAACGGTATCGGCGCCGCTCTAATGTTCTCGAAAAAGGGACTGTTCAAAAGAAGGACGCAGCAGACAGGTGGTGGTGGTCGGCTTTCACCCGAGCCACCAAAAAGTCGGCTTTCACCCGAGCCACCAAAAAGCCAAAATGGAGCTCTTTTGCGAGTTCGTAAGGTAATCAGCACCAAGGTGTTCGGCGGCAAATCACACCCGACCAATTGTGGATTCTCGGACAAACTCTACTCTACTTACGACTTGGTGATGCCTATAAGTGACAGCCTCTCTCGTCTTAACGTACGCTCTCACGCTTCTGGAGGCCTCGGGTTTCTGCTGAAGTCCACTACGAAACCCAGAAACACCGTCGGACCGTCTTCTTCTTCTTACCAACCGTTCAATTCGACAACCACAGACAAAGAAGTGCTGTGGAGCGGAGCAGGGTATCGTATGCAGGCTGTTGACGACCAAGCTGACAATTTTGCTTCTGGACAGAGCAGCACTTTGCCGACCGCACCAGTCTTGTGCCAAGGATGCGGTACGCGCGACCCCTGCAAGCTCAAGATGGACGGGCATGCTGGGGAGTGGGTTTGCGAATGCGGCGCGGTGGGAGCCAAGTTCACGAATTTGACCGATTTCAAGGATACAAACGACACCGAGAAATCCAAGGCGCGTGCAGACAACCCACAGGCGGAAAACCGCGCGATGCGCTTTGCACATGTTCCCGTGAACGCCCCAAACTACAACAAGCGAATGAGAGAGTCGATGGGCCTCGAGACTAATCGCGTCGGCTCATCCATACCCGACCAGATGAAGAGAAAGCTCAAGCTTGGCTTTGCGGATGCTTGTGCCAACAAGGCGACGGACACGCCGACTGTCGAGCTGGACAATAAAAACGTCAACAAGCTAGTCGCGGTGATCACGGAGATCAACAACCTGGTAGTCCAGATGGCTCCTGTGGATCCTCAAGTTGGCAAGATCATTCGCATCAAAGTCGATCGAGTTTACCGCGACTCGTACAAACACACTCTTGTTTGCACAAACAAGAACTGCCAGATGGCTCTCATCGCAAAACCCCATCGCGTTATCGCCCACAAGTTGTTCGTCTACACCATCGAACAGCTGTGCAAAGGCGCTGAACTCGCAGATGGCGTAAGCAAGACGCAGCTGACTAGCCTGCACGAGCGCGTTTCTGCCTCGCAGATCTTCTGTCTGCGCGACAACGCCACACAGCATGAGGCGATTCTTGCTATGATCAACTCGCTCGACACTGGTGACGTCTGCATGCCGTGCCCAGTAGTCGAAAGCGACGCGGACGAGGAGACCGCACTCAAGATGCCGATATCCAAAAAGTCGGCCCGTGGCAAGTCCGCAAACGCGCGCGGATCCATTTGCCGCCAAGACTCTGATCTTCAGCCGTCACCGGTCATGGTCGTTCGAGAGGCGGTTTTCAAGTTGAGCGAGCAGTTTGGCTACGACGCCTCGGTTCGCGACGCCGCAGTTGATGCCCTTGGCAATCGTGAATTTTCCAGCGTAATCAAGAACGACACGGTCATCCCACACACTGCGAGCAAGTTCGGAAAGGCCTACGTCCTCTTGAGAAGCATCCAAGAGGAGAAAGGCGCTACCAGCGGGTTTATCGACCATTCAGCCCACGTCCAGCGCGTCAACATGGCCAGCTACAATGTCGAAGATCTTGTAACCAAAATGCGCATGCGCCTTCCAAAGGCAAGTGCGCAGAGCTCGACATCCTCCACACACTACGTCGAAGACATGGACGAGTCGTTTTATTAACTCACGAAAGACACGCTTTGCTGTGAGATGCAAAGCATGTCCTGCAAAGTGTTACGCGCGCGATGAGGCGAGAGCCGCGCGGCAAAACCTGGCAGAGTGTATTGGCTTGTATCCAGCCACTGAAATTTAGAGAATATATTGCTGCAGCGTCTCGCTATTTGAGGGTTTGAGTAAATCGGTTCGGTCGTCGAAATGTATGCTGCGAAAGCCACAAATGCGCTTAGCTAACATCGCGCGAGAATTAGCTGCGTCAAATGGCGAAGAAGAAGATAAAGGTATTGATTTTTCTTCTGCCGGGCTCTACCTTCCTGCTGCGCAGACGGTCTTTGCAACATGCATGTCGTCAGCCGTTTCTGTGCTCTCGTGCTGGCTCATACCCATTGGCGCGATTTCCGCCGTACGCACTCTTGCGCTCACCACAGTTTCGGGCGCACTAATTATAAGAAGACCTTTGAAAATTGGCAATGCAAAAGGTGTAAATACAATATTTTCGGCGCTGCGGCCAGCCTGTTTCCTCTACGTTATGTGTCTTGTGCTTGAGCAACTGGTTCATACTTGCGTAAGCGAAGAGAGCACTTACGAGCACGGTTTTTGGCGGCGGGTAATCTACCATACTGGCATGACGATAATGACGTCGGCGGCATTCATGCGATCCACAAGCCCGCGTTCCGAAAGCGACGTGCCATTTCTCGTCGCGATTGTCGTTCTCTTCTTGATCGCGGTTTTGCCGCCACCAGCTCTTGCATTGAGCGGTCCGTTGTGTAGTCCGCCGACACTGATCGGGGCAGGAGAGCGCATCTTACGCGCGTTCCTATTTGCGTGCGTCTACACGATGTTGGTGTACAGCGCAGCACCGATTTCAAATAACCTCGCCGACACGATTGTTTGCATCGCGAGGTCGGCTACAGCAAGCGCTTGGATTCTTGGTGCCGCTGTTTACACCCTGCCATTGGCTGCAGTTCAGATCGTCGTTGTGCTTTACTGCAGCTTCCAAACACATAATTCTGCACAATATGAAAGTGTTTCAGCTTTCACGAGCGAAACCAGCTTCAATACGAAAGAAGAGGAAATTGGCAGAATCTCGCCTGCAATCGATGACGATATTGTGGCTACGGCCGCGGCGTTAACTCGTAGCATCAACCCGCTCATCGGCGAGAGATTGAACGGAGGCGGGCTTTCGTTCCAGTTATCCCTTGGTAAAACGGCCAATGCTTCCGCAGAAGATCAACAACAACAGCTTCGCATGGCCCAAGTTGCCGCGTCGATTGCCTGATGTGAAATCCCCCAAGACGGGCATCCCGCTCATCGACGCCGAGATCGACGGCACCAACGGCAGCGGCGGCTGCAGGCTCGGCTGCGCCAACTGCCACTACTCCTGCGAGACTCTCCCCCGTTCCAAGGAAGGGACCCCCTTGTGGGACGCCCTCATGGCGAAGCCGGTTAAAAAGCGTGTTTAGTTAGTAAACATGATGTCATGCATGCGTGTGTACACAAATTTTAGAATCCATCGGAACCATATGGCTCAAATGGTACAACACGCGCCAAACGCTCCATCTCAATAATTCTGATGTCGTGGTTGGAATCCATCTTGACAATGCCATCGTTTTCGTCGATGCCGATCAGCTTGCACAGAGAACCTACGCCATGGTCCGGTCCATCTTGAAATTCCGAAGTCTGCGACACGATCATGCACATTTCTTTTTTTTCGACAAGTCCTTCAGCGAACACGTAATCTTTCGGCAGCATATGCACCAGCCCAGCGGTCTCGTGAGAAATGTACGAGACCAAATCACGTCCATATCCCTCCTGATAATGCTTGTGCCATTCCTCCGGCGTTATAAGGTCGACCGCCGTAAAGCCTTTCATAATTTTGACAAGTTGGAGACTGCCGAGCTTGCGCGTTGTCTTGAAGAAACTCATTTTGGACTTGCTGTTTGGCGTCCACACTTTGTAAATCCTTTGTTTCATTGCCTGTGGCGAGGTGTGAAGGAAAGGAAGGTTAGCAAAAGGTAACACTGCACTGTTGTGCGTCGGCGCCGCACTGTCACAGGCGCCGACGGTGCGGCGCCGACGGGCAGACAAGCTTGGGTTGGGAGTTGGCTGAGACAGAACTACAAACCTGAATCGAGATACACAAATTAAATTTGTGGCTCCATTCATTGCATACACAACATACACTTCACTCTCGGCGCCGATAAGATGGATGTAACGGAAATTCGATCTCCCGACCCGGAGATTTTCCGGGCGTTCCCAGGTCCGGAAGTCGTCCACTTCCCGGCGACCAAGTGGACGACTTCCGGACTTTGAAAATGGCAATGTCCGGAAACCGTCCGGAAGTCGTCCGGTGGGTGGACGGTTTCCGGACGGTTTCCGGACATTGGCAGTTTGGTCCCCGAAGTCCCCGAAGTCCCTCAATGTCCGGAAACCGTCA